>Ga0157367_1000017_pt1 | contig 92181 bp, 94 predicted proteins | sample AttbisABBM2_FD_113142 | JGI IMG/M metagenome (GOLD analysis project Ga0157367, IMG submission 113142) | Fungus gardens microbial communities from leaf cutter ant in Botucatu, State of São Paulo, Brazil - Atta bisphaerica ABBM2 | ecosystem: Host-associated > Fungi > Mycelium > Unclassified ... | reverse complement strand
CGATGCCCATCACGGCCTGGCGGCCGAACGCGTCGCGCCCTTCGAGCTCGACGACGAAGTTCAGGCTCTTGTTCAGCACGCGCGGGAACGGGTGCGCGGGATCGAGGCCGATCGGCGTCAGCACCGGCAGCAGTTCGTCGAGGAAATAGCGCCGCGCCCACTCGGTCTGCTCGTCGTTCCACGTGTCGCTGCTGTGGAAGTAGATGCCTTCCTGCTCGAGCGCCGGCAGCACCGTGTCGTGCAGCATCGTGTATTGCCGGTGCACGAGCCGCTGCGCGCGCTCGACGACGAGATCGTACGCGTGTTGCAGCGACATGCCGTCGGGCGTGATCGCGCCGGGATTGTCGCGAATCTGCTCCTGCAGGCCGGCCATGCGGACTTCGAAGAATTCGTCGAGGTTGCTGCTCGTGATGCAGATGAAGCGCAGGCGTTCGAGGAGCGGGACATTGGGATCGGCTGCCTGGGCGAGCACGCGCTCGTTGAAGTCGAGGATGCCGAGTTCACGGTTCAGAAGCGGATAGCGGACGGACATCGGCAAAGTAGGGGGCAGGTCGGGCGATGACTCGAAAGGACGCTCGGAAACTCTCACGATGAGATGACGTGCTGATGACGGTTGGCGTGATGCGTGAGCAAATTCTACGCCGTAATCCTTTCGTCTCATAAAAGTTTCGCCTATATACAATGCTGCGGTGTGCATGCCCGGCGAACGTGACACCGGCAAGCGTTCCACGCTTAAAATGTCGCCTTTGAATGACTGCCTCGCGGCGTGCGGATGCTGCGGGTGCGCGCGCACGGAGCCCCCTCTGATGGTTACAACCCCCCACTTGCTGGCTGCCGTGGATCTCGGCTCGAACAGCTTCCGGCTGATCGTCGGGCGCATCGAGGAAACGCCGGCGGGCAGCCAGATCTATCCGGTCGATGCATTGCGCGAGCCGGTGCGACTGGCGGCCGGCCTGTCGCGTGACAAGATGCTCGACCGCGCGTCGCAGGAGCGCGGCTGGGAGGCGCTCAAGCGGTTCGGCGAACGGTTGCGCGATTTCCACCCCGATCACGTGCGCGCGGTGGCGACCAATACGTTGCGCGTCGCGAAGAACGCCGGCGAATTCCTCGTCGAGGCCGAAGCGGCGCTGGGTTTCCCGATCGAAGTGATCGCGGGGCGCGAAGAGGCGCGCCTGATCTATGCCGGCGCCGCGCATTCGGTGCCCGCGAGCGCGGGCAAGCGGCTCGTCGTCGACATCGGCGGCGGCTCGACCGAGTTCATCATCGGCTCGCACTACACGCCGCTCGTGATGGAGAGCCTGTACATCGGCTGCGTGAGCCATAGCCGCGCGTTTTTCCCGGCCGGCAACGTCGACGAATACACGATGCGGCAGGCCGAGCTCGCGGCCAAGCGCGAGATCCAGATCATCTCGAGCGAGTACAAGAAGGCGGGCTGGGACCAGGCGATCGGCTCGTCGGGCACGGCCCGCGCGCTCGCGGAGCTCGTCGAGGCGAACGGCTTCAACGATCCGGGCGTGACGCACGGCATCTCGCGCGGCGGGCTCGAGCGCCTGAAGCGCGCGCTGATCAAGTCGGAGAACGTCAACCGGCTGAAGCTCGTCGCGCTGAAGCCCGACCGCGTGCCGGTGCTCGCCGGCGGGCTCGCGATCATGCTCGCGGTGTTCGAGGAGCTCGGCATCGACTACGTCGACACGACCGACGGCGCGCTGCGTCTCGGCGTGCTGTACGACCTGCTCGGACGCTCGCAGCATGAGGACATGCGCGCGGTCACCGTCGAAGGCTTCACGCGCCGCTACGGCGTCGATCGTGCGCAGGCGGAGCGGATCGCCGCGCTCGCGGTGCGCTTCTACGACCAGTTGGGGGAGCCGGACGACGAGCGTCGCGAGGAAAGCCGGATGTTCGTCGGCTGGGCGGCGGCGCTGCACGAGATCGGCCTGTCGATCTCGCACAGCTCGTACCACAAGCATTCCGCATACATCGCGAGCAACGCGGACATGCCGGGTTTCTCGCGCACCGACCAGGCGCGCCTCGCGGCGCTCGTGCTCGGTCATGCGGGCAAGCTCGGCAAGCTGTCGCAGGCGCGCGAGGTCGAATGGCCGCTGCTGTTCTGCCTGCGCCTCGCCGCGCTGCTGTGCCGGCGCCGGACCGACGCGGGGCTGCCGGACCTGTCGGTGTCGCAGATGAAGAAGGGCGGGTACGAGGTGCGCCTGCCGAGCGCCTGGGTCGAGCAGAATCCGCTGACCGACTACAGCCTCAGCCAGGAGGCGGCCGAGTGGGAGAAGGTCGGCATCCCGTACCGCGTGGTGTATACGGGCGCGTGACCGGGCGGGGGCCGCTGGCGCCCCTCGCGCGGCGCACTCAGTCCGACGCGCAGACGATCGCGGTGAGGAACGGGAACGCAGCTTTCACGGTCGCATCGCTGCCGGCCTTGCGCACGGCCGCCTCGACCGAGCTTTTGGTGCCCCGCACCACGACCCCGTACGCCCATTGACCGATCGGCGTGCCGCTGCCCTGGCGGAAGATCGGGTCGTCCGCCTGGTAGCCGAGCACGACGTAGACGCCGTAGCCGTATGCGGTCAGTTCGTGTTCGGTGTGAAACGCGTTTACCGAATTCGACTCGACGTGCATCGGCTCCGGCCGGATGTCGCCGGCGGCCAGCAGCGGTGCGACGAACTTGTGGCCGTTGGAATGGCAGTCGAGCGCGTCGTCGAGCGGCTTGGCGAAAGCGATGCCGGGCGCTGTCAGCGCCAGCAGCGCGCCGATGAGGGCAGTCTGGAGAGCGTTTTTCATGCGTGGGTGTCGGTTGTTGCCGGCTATTATCGCGTGTTCGCGCGCAGGCCGTCGTGCAGGGCCGAACGCGTGCGGGCAAGAAAAGGGTGGTGGATCGCTTCCTTTCGTGTGCGCACGGCGGCATGCCCGATCAATACAAAAATCATTCATTTGCCATACAAATAGCATTCACGCGGAATATGACGCAGCCTGGATGATCTTTTCATTCTTCATATTATTAATCGGAGCGCTTCGGCCAATTTCATCGCTGTGAATCCCCCGCACCCGCATTAGGACTTTTTTGCGGTGCACCCTCAAGTTTTCACGAGCGATGCCGTTATCGTCATCGGATAAGGTTCGTGCGTCGACGCGCTGCGGCGCTTGCCCGCCTGTATTACGCGAGTGCGGGGAATTGACGCTTTGCAAAGTTGATTTCGGCCTCCTGGTTGATTTTTGCTCCTCGATTCGCGCATGAACGGAATGCGCGCCGGCCGCGGTCTGTTTCCTGTTCGTGTGTAATCGGGGTGTTCCGGCCGTATCGTCGAGCCGATGGTGAATCATTCACATTCGATCGGCTTTGCTAAACATGGTTAAACGGCAGAAGTGGGCAACGCGGCGTTCGTTGATTTCATCGAGGTATCTGTTAGAATCCGCCGCGCACAGTGGTGTTCGGGAACTCTGTAATCCTGACGAGTCTGCGGCGATTTGCCGAATGAATCCACGGGAGCGGCGCGCATTCTGCGGGGCGGCGCGAATATCGAAATAACGACGCTTTCAAAAAAATACCTCAACGAGAACAACAATGGCCGATTTGCATTGGACCATGCCAATCGCCAGATGGACGTCGATTTCGACCACGGGGATGCCGGGCGTCGAATTTATCGATCCGATGGTGCGTCGCAGGCTGAGCCGGTTGTCCCGGCTCGCGTTGCAGGCAGCCCACGACTGTGTCGGGGAGCATGGCGCGCTGCGCGTGGTGTTCGCTTCTCGTCACGGCGAACTGGCCCGCACGACCGGCATCCTCGAAGACATCAGTGCCGCGGAACCGATTTCCCCCACCGCATTCAGCCTTTCCGTCCTTAACGCCGCAAGCGGCGTGTTCGGCATCGCGCGTGGCGACCGGTCCCCCGCCACGGCGGTCGCCGCCGGGCCCGAGACCCTCGGCTATGCGCTGCTCGAGACGTTTGCGCAATGCGCGTCCGCGCCGTCGGCGCCGGTGCTGCTCGTCTACGCGCACGAACCCGCCGATCCGGTGTACGGTGCGCCCGACGACGATGCGCAAAGCGAAGCGCTGGCGATCCTGTTCGATGCCGGTTCGGCCGTCGGCCACCTGACGTGCGAAATGCGCGCGTCCGTCGCGGGGGATGCGGCGGGCATCGCGCCGGATCGCACGCAAAGCGCGGCGATCCGGCGTTGCCTGTCCGAGCGCGCGAATGCGGCGTGGCAGGGCGCCGATGCATCCTGGCGCTGGAGCTGGCATGACCGCGCGGCTTGACTACGGCTGGCGTCTCGTCGCAACCGGGATCAGCCTCGCGTTCTTCGCGGCGTGCGGCTGCGCGTTTTCGCTGGCGCTGATCGTCGGCGGCGCGCTGTGGCCGCACAAGCGCTCGCGTCAGCGCGCGGTGACGTTCGTCATTCATCATTTCTTTCGCATGCTCGTCGCCGTGTTGCAGCGGATCGGCGTGATGACGCTCGACGTGTCGGGCGCGTCGCGGCTGCGCGACGGCGGCCCGTCGATCGTCGTCGCGAATCACCCGACCTGGCTCGACGTGATGGTGCTGCTGTCGCTGACGCCGAAGGCCTGCTGCGTCGTCAAGCGGGGGCACTGGGGCAATCCGTGCCTCTGGGGCATCGTGCGCGCGGCCGAATACGTGAGCAATGCCGACGCGATCGAGCTGGTCGAGGCCGGCGCGCGGCAACTGGCAGCGGGCTACACGATGATCATTTTCCCGGAAGGCACGCGCAGCCCGGGCGCGAATCGGCTGCATGCGTTCTCGCGCGGCTTCGCGCACATGGCGCTGCAATCGGATCGCCCGATCCAGCCGGTGCTGATCGATTGCGATCCGCCGGTGTTCACGAAGGCGCTGCGCTGGTATCACGTGCCGCCGCGCGCGTTTCGCATGCGCATCGACGTGCTCGACCCGATCGAACCGGGCCGGCTGTGCGGCGAGCCGACGTCGTCGTCGCTCGCGGCACGCGGGATCGCGCACGCCATCGAGACGCACATCACCCAACACCTGTTTCAACATGGATACTTTAAAGCTGCAAATTAAGCGTCTGCTGATCGACATGCTCGACCTTCACGACATGAGCGTCGACGACATCGACGACGATGCGCCGCTGTTCTCGACCGACGGCATCGGGCTGGATTCGGTCGATGCGCTGGAAGTCGGGATCATGCTGCGCAAGCAGTTCAACCTGACGATCGCCGCGAACGACGAATCCACGCGCGCGCATTTCCGCTCGGTCAACACGCTGGCGGCATTGATCGCCGGTCAGCAGGCGAACCAGGAATCGAACAAAGCCGTCATGGCAAAAGGGGAGTGACTCGTGACCGACGCAGAAATCCTTGAGCGTATCCGCGCCATCTTCAACGAGAACTTCGCGATCGAGCCGGCGCGCGTGACGCCCGACACGCATCTTTTCGAGGAACTCGATCTCGACAGCATCGATGCGGTCGATCTCGCCATCAAGCTCCAGGAACTGACGGGGCAGCGCATCAAGCCGGAAGAATTCAAATCGGTGCGCACCGTCGGCGACGTGATCGCCGCCGTTCACACGCTGCTCGCGCGCGGTCGATGACCCCGCTGGCGCGCGATCGCGCGACCGATTCCGCGCTGCTGCGCCGGGCGGCCTTCGCGGCGCGGGTGGCGCTCATGCTCGCCTATCCGCTCGTGATCCTGCTCGCCTGGCGCGGCCTGGCGCCGCGTCAGGCCGGCTGCATCCTGGTGGCGCTGCTGTGGCTGCAGCGCTGGGTCGGCAAGGGCCCGCTCGCGGCGGCGCTCCGGCGGCTTTCGCGGCTGGACTGGTGCGTGGCGGCCGCGTTGACCGGCATCTCGCTGGCGATGGCCGTGACCGACAGCGAAGCGCTGCTGCGCCTGTATCCGGCGTGCGTCAGCGCGGGCCTCCTGGCCGCGTTCGGTGCGACGCTGGTTCGCGGTCCGTCGATGATCGAACGGTTCGCGCGCGTCAGCCATCCCGATCCGGGGCCCGCGATCGTGCAGTACACGCGGCGCGTCACGCAGGTCTGGTGCGCGTACTTCATCCTGAACGGCGCGTTCTCCGTCTATACCGCGCTCTGCTGGAGCCGCGACGCGTGGTCGCTGTACAACGGCGCGATCGCGTATGCGCTGATCGGCGCGTTGCTGGCGGGCGAGTGGATCTGGCGGCAACTGTTCGTGATGCCGCGCCGACACGGAGCGACGACCGCATGATCGCGCTGCACGAGCTGCTGTCCGCGGCCGCGGATACCCGCGCCGTCGTCTGTCGCGACGGCGATGCCAGTCTCACGCTCGCGGCGTTTCGATGCCGCGTCGATGCGGTGGCGCGGGCGATCGAATGCAGCGGCGCGCACCGCGTGGCGATCTGCACCGACGATCCCTATGAATTCGCGTGTGCGTTCTTCGCCGTCGCGGCGAGCGGATGCGAAACGGTCATTCCCGCCAGCGCCGCGCCCGGTTATCTGGGCGAGCTCGCGGCGGCATACGACCTGCTGCTGGACGACCGCACGCTGGCGGCGTGCGCGGACGGCGACCGGACGCGCGAGCCGTCCGTCGCAGCCCGTGCGATCGCCGCCGACGCCCCCGTCACGCTCTACACGTCGGGCAGCAGCGGCAGCGCGAAGCCGGTGCGCAAGACGCTGGCGCAATTCGATGCGGAAGTCCGCACGTTGCAGCGCGAGTGGGGCGCGCGGGTCGGCGGCGCGGTGACGCTGTCGAGTGTCCCGCATCACCATATCTACGGGCTGCTGTTCAGGATTCTGTGGCCGCTCGCGACGGGGCGCGCATTCGATCGCGCGCTGTCGTTCGAACCGTTGCAGCTGCAGGATCGGCTGGCCGCCTATGGCGGCGGCATCGTGGTGTCGACGCCGTCGCAACTGATGCGCTGGCCGCTGCTGCCGGGGTTCGCGGCGCTGTCGCCGGCGCCGTGCGTGTTCTTCTCGTCGGGCGGGCCGCTGCCGATGGATGCCGCGATGCCCTACGCGGACGCATTCGGCGAGGCGCCGCTCGAGATCTTCGGCAGCACGGAAACCGGCGGCATCGCATGGCGTCGACAGGACCTGACGTCGGCATGGCGACCGATGGCCGGCATCGAGGTGCGTTGCGACGACGGCGCGCTGAGCGTGCGCTCCGCGCATCTCGGCCACGACGCGTGGCACCGGACCGACGACGCGGCCCGCTTCGACGACACCGGCTGCTTCGAACTGACGGGCCGCCGGGATCGCATCGTCAAGCTCGACGGCAAGCGCGTCTCGCTGCCGGAAGTCGAGGCGCGCATCGTCGCGCATCCGTTCATCGCGCAAGCGACGGCGACGATCATCGACGGCACGTCGCGCGCGCGGATCGGCGTGGTGGCCGTGCCGAGCGACGCGGGCCGCGCCGCACTCGAGGCCGACGGACGCATCGCGGTGGCCGCAGCGCTGCGCCGGGATCTCGGCGCCTATCTGGATCCGGCAGCGCTGCCGCGTCACTGGCGCTTTCGCGTGGCGATGCCGTTCGATGCGCGCGGGAAGCTGCCGGCGACGGCGATCGCCGGCGCATTTGCGCCGACGCCGGAAGGTTTCGAATTGCTGGCCGAATGGCGCGACGCGGACGAATGGCATGCCGAGTTGCGCGTGCCGCCCGATCTCGTGCATTTCGACGGCCATTTTCCGGGCTTGCCGATTCTGCCCGGCGTCGTGCAGGTCGACTGGGCGACGCGGCTTGCGATGCGCAACATCCCCGCGCTGCGCGCGGTCCGGTCGATCGACCAGCTGAAGTTCAAGGCGCCGGTGCCGCCGGGCGCGGTGCTCGCGCTGCGTCTCGCGCACGATGCCGCGCGGCGGCGCGTGCGGTTCGCGTTCCGGCGCGGCGAGCGCGAATGCACGTCCGGCACGTTCGTCTACGGGGAGGCGGCGTGACGGTCGATGCGTGCATCGTCATCCCGATCTACAACCATCGCGACGCGATCGGCGGCACGCTCGCGCGTCTGTCGGTGCACGGGTTGCCGGTGATCGTGGTGGACGACGGCAGCGACGCGCCGACGCAGCAGACGCTCGCCGCGCTGGCGCAACGCCATGCCGCGTGGATGAAGCTGGTCCGCCTGCCCGTCAACGGCGGCAAGGGCGCTGCCGTGATGGCCGGGCTGCGCGCGGCGCGCGCCGACGGCTATACGCACGCGATCCAGATCGACGCGGACGGCCAGCACGACGCCGCCGACGTGCCGGCGTTCGTCGCGGCCGCGCAGGCTGCGCCGGACGCGGTGATTCTCGGCCGGCCGCTGTTCGACGAAAGCGTGCCGAAGGCGCGCTTGTATGGCCGTTACCTGACGCATGTATGGGTGTGGATCGAAACGCTGTCGCTCGACATCGCCGACGCGATGTGCGGATTCCGTCTGTATCCGCTCGACGCCGTTTGCCGGCTGATCGATTCGGTGTCGATGCCCACGCGCATGGATTTCGACAGCGAGATCCTGGTTCGCCTGCACTGGCGCGGCCTGGCGTTCCGCACGATCCCGACGCGCGTGGTGTATCCGGCCGATGGCCTGTCGCATTTCGACGTGCTGTGGGACAACGTGCGCATCAGCGCGAGCCATACGCGGCTCGTCGCGGGGATGCTGGTGCGCGCGCCGCTGCTGCTCGCGCGCAGGCTCGTGCGGGTATGCCGCGGCGGGGCGGCGAAGACGCCCGCGCGATCGTGGTGGCGCATGCCCGAGCGCGGCAGTCGCGCCGGCATGGCGCTGCTCGCGCTCAGCTGCCGCTGGTTCGGCACGCGGATCACGTCCGCCTGGCTGTACCCGATCGTCGGCTACTTCGTGCTGACCGATCGCGCCGCGCGCGTCGCGTCGCACGGCTATTTCGCGCGGCTCGGGCACGCATGCCCGGCGCGCGCGCTGCCGAAGCCCGGCTGGGGCACCGCCTACCGCCACATGCTGACGTTCGCGCAAGCGGGGTTCGACAAGTTCGTCGCGTGGTCGGGGCGCGCCGATCGCCTGCGGGTGCGTTTCGACGACGCCACGGCGTTCGACGCGCTGGCAGCGAGCGGGCGCGGCGCGCTCGTGATCGGCGCGCATCTGGGCAACCTGGAAATGACGCGCGCGCTGGCGCTGCGCGACGCGCATACGAAAGTCACCGCGATCGTCTACACCGAACACGCGAAGCGCTTCAACAGCGTGCTGTCGCAGGCGAATGCGGAATTCGCGAAGCAGCTCGTCGAGGTCGCGGATTTCGGCCCCGAGACCGCCATCATGATGCAGTCGCGCATCGACGCCGGCGAACTGCTCGTGATCGTCGGCGACCGCGTGCCCGCGCACGACGCCGGCAAGACCGTCGATGCACGCTTTCTCGACGCGAACGCCGCGTTCGCGCAGGGGCCCTACGTGCTCGCCCACGCGCTCGGCTGCCCCGTCTACCTGTTCTTCTGCCTGAAGGAGGGCGACGAATACCGCCTGTACTTCGAACCGTTCGCCGAACGCATCGACCTGCCGCGCCGCGGCCGCGCCGCGCACGTCGCCGAATGGGCGCAGCGCTATGCGGCGCGGCTCGAACATTATTGCCGCAAGGCTCCGTATCAATGGTTCAATTTTTTCGATTTCTGGGCACGCCCCGATGGAGGTCCGCATGACCGCGCATGACACGAGGGAGGCGGACGCCGTGGCCGCGCGCGCGGCGCCCATGCCGGCCGTCGTGATCGGCGGCCGGCACCTGTCGATCGAGGACGTGATCGCGATCGCGTGCCGCGGCGCAGGCGTCGCGCTGAGCGATGCGCCGGCCTGGCGCGCGCGCATCGAGCGCGGCGCGGCCTGGCTGCGCGACTATCTCGCGAGCGGCGGGACCGTCTACGGCGTGACGACCGGTTATGGCGACGCGTGCGTGGTCGACGTGCCGGCCGCGCTCGTCGAAGCGCTGCCGCTGCAACTGACGCGCTACCACGGGTGCGGCATGGGCGCATGGTTCGACGCGCAGCAGACGCTCGCGATCGTGGCGGCGCGGCTCAATTCGCTGGCCTACGGTTACTCGGGCGTGCGGCTCACGCTGCTCGAGCGGCTGGCCGACCTCGTCAACCACCGCATCCTGCCGCGCATTCCGTCCGAAGGGTCGGTCGGTGCGAGCGGCGATCTGACGCCGCTGTCGTACGTGGCGGCCGCGCTCGCGGGCGAGCGCACGGTGCTGTTCGAGGGCGACGAGCGCGCGGCGGACGCGGTGTGGCGCGCGCTCGGCCTGGAGCCGCTGACGCTGGCGCCGAAGGAAGGGCTCGCGCTGATGAACGGCACGGCGGTCATGACGGGGCTGGCGTGCCTCGCGTTCGCGCGCGCCGACAACCTGACGCGCATCGCCGCGCGCCTGACCGCGCTGACCACGGTCGCGCTCGACGGCCGCGCGACGCATTTCGACGCACTGTTGTTCGAAGCCAAACCGCACGCGGGGCAGGCCGAGGCGGCGGCGTGGATTCGCGCGGATCTCGCGGGCCGCGACGAGCTGCCGGGGCGGCGCCTGCAGGATCGCTACTCGGTGCGCTGCGCGCCGCACGTGATCGGCGTCGTGTGCGATGCGCTGACGTGGGTGCGCCGCGATGTCGAGAACGAGCTGAACAGCGCCAACGACAATCCGCTGATCGATCCGGACGGCGGGCGCGTGCTGCATGGCGGCAACTTCTACGGCGGCCATATCGCGTTCGCGATGGATGCGCTGAAGACGGCGGTCGCGAACCTCGCCGACCTGATGGACCGCCAGCTCGCGCTGCTCGTCGACGACAAGTTCAGCAACGGGCTGCCGCGCAACCTGACGGGCGCGACGCCGGAGCGCGCGCCGATCAATCACGGCTTCAAGGCGGTGCAGATTTCCACGTCCGCGTGGACCGCCGAAGCGCTCAAGCACACGATGCCGGCGAGCGTCTTCTCGCGCTCGACCGAGGCGCACAACCAGGACAAGGTCAGCATGGGGACGATCGCCGCGCGCGATTGCCTGCGCGTGCTCGAACTGACCGAGCAGGTCGCGGCCGCGCACGTGCTCGCGACGGTCCAGGCCGTGCGCCTGCGCATGCGCGCCGCGCCGGATACGCAGCTGTCGGCGTCGCTGCGCGCATTCGTCGACGACGTGAACCGGCTGTCGCCGCTCGTCGTCGAGGATCGTCCGCTCGAGGCCGAGCTGCGCGCGCTGACCGCGCGGATCGCGGCGTGCGAGCCGATCGGCGCGGAGGCCGCATGAGCGCGACCCGGACGATGCCGACGGCGACGGCCTGCGTCGAAGTGCCGTTTCACGATGTCGACGCGATGAACGTCTGCTGGCACGGCCATTACCTGAAGTATTTCGAAAGCGGCCGCGCGGCGCTGCTGCGCGCGATCGATTACGACTATCCGGCGATGCAGGCGTCCGGCTATCTGTGGCCGGTGGTCGAGGCGCACCTGAAGTACGTGCGGCCCGCGACCTACGGCCAGCAGCTTCGCGTGCGCGCGACGCTGCTCGAATTCGAGAATCGCCTGAAGATCGGCTACGAAGTGTTCGACGGCGAATCGGGCGAGCGCCTGACGAAGGGCTATACGGTCCAGCTCGCGGTCGATGCGACGACGCACGAAACGCAGTTCGTGTCGCCGCCGGCGTTGACGGAGCGGGTGGAGGCGCAATGGGCGTGACCTGGCAGCGTCGCTGGGCGGCCGCCGTGTTCGGCATGATCGTGGCGACCGGCGCTTGCGCACAAACGGCCGCCGACACGGCCACGCCGCCGACGGCCGCGCATCGGGCGAACCCGGCGCTCGTCTCCGAGGTCGCCGCGCGGCTGGCGCGCGGCGGCACGATTCGCGCCGACTTCACGCAGACCCAGACGCTGGCGGCGATGACGCGGCCGCTCGTCAGCACCGGCTCGCTGCTGTTCGACCGGGCGTCGGGCGTGGTCTGGCGCATCGACACGCCGTACAAGGCGACCTACGTGATCACCGACGGCGGCGTGCGCGAAGTCGGCGCGGACGGGCAGCTGGTTCGCGCGCGCGGAGACGCGCGCGGCGTCGCGCAGGTGTCGCGGATGATGCGCGGCATGCTGGCGGGCGACCTGTCGGGCCTGTACGCGCAGTTCGACGTCGACGCGAGCGGCACGCCCGAACGCTGGCGCCTGACGCTGCGGCCGAACCAGCCGCAGCTTGCGCAGGCGATCCGCACGCTGCAGATGACGGGCGGCGCGTACCTGAAGACCCTCGGCATGACGTTCGCGAACGGCAACGTCACGACGCTCGAATTCGCCGGGACGGCGCGCGTCGACGCGCCGGCGCCGGCCGAGCGCGCGTGGCTGGAGGCCCGCTGATGGAGACGGCGCGCGACGCGCTCGCCGTATCGGCGAGGCGCCCGAGGGTCTGGCTGCTGCGCGCGGCATGGCTGCTGGTCGCGTTGGCCGCCGCCTGCTATTGCGCGTGGCGATTCGCCGGGCCGTCGCCGCTGCAGACCAATCTGCTCGCGCTGCTGCCCGCGACCGAAGCGAACCCGGTTGCCGAGAAGGCGGTGGATGCGCTGAGCGACGCGCTGGGCGGCCGCACCGTGTATCTCGTCACGGACGCCGACGCGCTGCGCGCGAAGTCGGCCGCGAAGGCGTTCGGCCGACGGCTCGAGCGCAGCGGCGCATTCCGCTCGGTGACGGTCGAGGTGCCGCCGTTCGACCTGTCGCAGATCGCGGCGACCTATCAGCCGGCCCGTTTCGGCCTGTTGACGGACGCGGATCGCGCTTCGCTCGCGCGCGCCGATGCGCCGTTGTCCGACCTGCTCGCGAAGCGGCTGTACAGCCCGCCGATCGACGGTTTGCCGACCGCCGTCGCCGACGATCCGTTCGGCTGGCTGCAGCACTGGCTGGCCGGCCTGCCGCTGGCGGCATCGGATCTGGCGCTCGAGGACGGCATGCTGGTGTCCCATCGTGAAGGTGCGACGAGCGTGCTCGTGCTGGCGTCGCTCGACGGCTCGGCCTACGAGACGAAGGTGCAGCAGGCGGTGCGGCACGCCACGTCCGACGCCGAGGCCGCGCTTGCGGACGGTTTTCGCGGCGTGCGGGTCGATCGCGCTGGCGCGGTGTTCCATGCCGACGCGGCGCGCACGAGCGCGGAACGCGAGGTGCACGTGATCGGCGCGGTGTCGCTGGGCGGGATTGCGCTGCTGCTGCTGGGCGTGCTGCGTTCGCCCCGGCTGCTCGTGCTGGCGTTCGTGTCGACCGCGTTCGGCATCGTCTGCGCGCTCGCCGCGACGATGCTGCTGTTCGGCAAGCTGCACCTGCTGACGCTGGTGTTCGGCGTGAGCCTGATCGGCGAGGCCGTCGACTATTCGATCCAGTATTTCGTCGTGTACCTGTCGAGCGGCGCGACGTGGGATGCGCGGCGCGGCGCGGCCGCGGTGCGTCCCGCGCTGGCCGTCGCGCTGGCGACGAGCCTGCTCGGGTACGCGATCCTGATGTGGGTGCCGTTTCCGGCGCTCAAGCAGATCGCGACCTTCGCGATGGTCGGCATCCTCGCGGCATTCGCGGCGGTGCTGGGCTTTCTGCCGCTGATGCTGACCGATGCGCCGAAGCGCACGCCGGCGCGGCTGTTCGCCCGTGTCGCGCGCATGCTCGCGGCGTGGCAGGCGGCGATGGGGGGCCGGCGCGCGCTGCTGGCCGCCGGGCTGCTCGTGCTCGTCGCGGTGCCGGGCTGGCTCAGGCTGACGAGCGACGACGACGTGCATCTGCTGATCCAGCGCGACCCGGATCTCGCCCGCCAGGAGCGCGCGATTCGCGATGCGGTCGGGCTGGCGAACACGTCGCAGTTCTTCGTCGTGCAGGGCCCGACGCCGGAACACGTGCTGCAGCGTTCCGAGGCGCTGGCGTCAGCGCTGGACGCGCTCGACGGCGCGCAGCAAGCGGGCGGCCTGCAGTCGATCTCGGCGTTCGTGCCGTCCGCCGAACGGCAATCGCGCAATCGCGCGGTATTGGCGGCGCGCGTGTTTGCCGATCGTGACGCATTGCGGGCGACGCTCGCGCACGCCGGCTTCCGCGACGACGTGGCCAACGCGTGGATCGATGCGTTCGCGCGCGACGCGCGCGCGACGCTGTCGGTCGATGCATGGCTCGCGGCCCGCTGGTCGACCCCGTTCCGCCACCTGTGGATGGGCCGGATCGACGGGCGCGAGCCGGTGTATGCGGCGCTGGCGATTCCCGGCCGGGTCGACGCGTCGAACCTCGCGTCGCTCGAGGCGCTCGCGCGGCGCGTTCCCGGCGTCACCTTCGTCGACAAGGCCGCGAGCGTATCGAGACTGTTCGGCGCCTATCGCGTCGACAGCGCGCTGTGGCTGGCCGGTGCGCTCGTCGTGGTCGCCGCGCTGCTGTGCTGGCGCTATGGCGTGCGCGGCGGCATCGCGACGACGCTGCCGGTCGTATTCGCGATCGGTCTCGCGCTCGCGGTGTTCGGCTACCTGCGCGTGCCGCTGACGCTGTTCAACTGGCTCGCGCTGATGCTGGTGCTCGGCGTCGGCGCGAACTACGCGGTGTTCCTGCGCGAAGGCTGCCAGCGCGACGCCGCGAATCTCGGCGCGGTGTGGAGCGGCGTGCTGCTGTCCGCCGCGACGACGCTGCTGTCGTTCGGAATGCTCGGCGTGAGCGCCATGCCCGCGCTGCGCAGCTTCGGCACGACGCTCGCGATGGGGATCGTGTTCGCGGTGCTGTTCGCGCCGCTCGCCGCGCCAGCCCGCAAGGAAATCCACTGATGAAGCAGGAATCGGTTTATCTGCATGCGCTCGGCATGGTCAATGCGCTCGGCGGCAACGTCGACGAGATCGCCGATGCGTTGCGCGACGGCGTGTCGCCGGGCATGGGGCATGCGTCCGCCGACGGCGGCGACGCATTTGCCGGGCGCGTATTGACGCCGCTCGACATCGCACCGCCCGACGCGCTCGCGCATTTCGACTGCCGCAACAACCGCCTGTTGCTGGCGGCGCTCGCGCAGGTCGCGTCCGCCGTCGAGGCGGCGGTGGCGCGCTACGGGCCGGCCCGCGTCGGCGTCGTGATCGGCACGAGCACGTCGGGCATCCGGGCGGCCGAGGAAGCGTTCGCGCATCGCGCCGCCACCGGCGCGATGCCGGTCGCATTCGACTACCGGCAGATGGAAATCGGCACGGCGGCGCCGTTCGTGAAGGCGGCCCTCGGCCTGGCCGGGCCGGCCTATACGCTGTCGACGGCCTGCACGTCGAGCGCGAAGGCGTTTGCCGCCGCGCGCCGCCTGCTGCGGCTGCGCCTCTGCGACGCGGTTGTCGTCGGCGGCGCGGATTCGCTGTGCGAGCTGACGATGCAGGGTTTCGCGTCGCTCGAATCGGTCAGCCCGGCGCGCACCAATCCGATGAGCCGCAACCGCTGCGGGATCAACGTCGGCGAAGGCGCGGCGGTGTTCGTGATGCGCCGCGACGAGGGCGAGATCCGGCTGGCGGGCGTGGGCGAATCGAGCGACGCCCACCACATTTCGGCACCCGACCCGGAAGGCGGCGGCGCGGAGATGGCATTGCGCGAGGCGATCGCCGACGCCGGCGTGACGCCGTCCGCGATCGGCTACGTGAACCTGCACGCGACCGCCACGCGCCACAACGACGCGATGGAAGCGCGCGTGATGGCGCGCGTGTTTCCGGACGGCGTGCCCGCGAGCGGCACCAAGCCGTTGACGGGGCACACGCTGGGGGCGGCCGGCGCGACCGAGCTGGCGTTCGCATGGCTGGCGCTTGCGCGCGACATCGCGCTGCCGGTGCACGTGTGGGACGGCGAGGCCGATCCGGCCCTTCCGTCACTGGATCTCGTACGGACGTCGCGCCGCCTGGGCGGCGACGGACGGGGGCAATACGCGATGAGCAATTCGTTCGCATTTGGCGGCAGCAATGCCAGCCTGGTTCTGGGGCGCTGACATGCAGGCCGGTTCATCGACTCCAACGGCAGCGCCGACGGCCGCCGATATTCCCGTGTGCGATGTGCTCGACGTATTGCCGCATCGCGGCACGATGCTGATGCTCGATGCGATCGAGCGCTGCACGGAGACGGCGATCGACGTGCGTGCCACGGCGCGCCCCGACGCGTGGTATGCGGCCGGCGACGGCGCGATGCCGGCATGGATCGGCATCGAGCTGATGGCGCAGGCCATTGCCGCGCACGTCGGCCTGCTGGCGAGGCGTGCGGGCGGCCGCGCGCGTCCCGGCGTGCTGCTCGGCACGAGCGGCTACAAGATGCATCGCCCGGCGTTCGATGCCGGCGCCACGCTGCGGATCGCCGCGCAGGAATTGCTGCGCAGCGAAGCGGGGCACGGCGCGTACGAATGCACGATCCACATCGGCGACACCTGCTGCGCCGAAGCCGTCGTCAAGGTGTATCAGCCGGACGACTTCCAGACATTCATCGAAGGGAGCTTCAACTCATGACTCGGCGAGTACTCGTGACGGGCGCGAGCCGCGGCATCGGCCGCGCCGTCGCGCTGCGTCTTGCGGCCGACGGTTTTGCCGTGACGGTCCATTGCCGCAGCGGCCGCGTGGAAGCGCAGGCGGTGGCCGATGCGATCGCGCAGCAGGGCGGCACGGCGAGCGTGCTGCAGTTCGACGTGCGCGACCGGGCCGCATGCCGCCAGCTGCTCGAAGCCGACGTCGAAGCGCACGGCGCCTACTACGGCATCGTCTGCAGCGCGGGCGTGACGCGCGACGGCGCGTTTCCGGCCCTGTCCGACGAGGACTGGGACATCGTGATCGAGACCGGCCTCGACGGCTTCTACAACGTCGTCCACCCGCTGACGATGCCGATGGTCCGGCTGCGCAACGGCGGCCGCATCGTGACGATCGCGTCGGTGTCCGGCGTGATGGGCAACCGCGGGCAGGTCAACTACAGCGCGGCGAAGGCCGGCCTGATCGGCGCGACCAAGGCGCTCGCCGTCGAACTCGCGTCGCGCCGCATCACGGTCAATTGCGTGGCGCCCGGCCTCGTCGATACGGGGATGCTCGACGACGTGCCGCTCGACCATGCATTGAAGACGGTGCCGATGGGGCGGGTCGGCCGGCCCGAGGAAATCGCGTCGGTGGTCGGCTTCCTGATGTCGGATGCCGCGTCCTACGTCACCCGGCAAGTGATCGGGGTCAACGGCGGGATGGTGTGATGAAGCGGGTCGTCGTAACGGGAATGGGCGGCGTGACCGCCTTCGGCGAGACGTGGCCGGAAATCGACGCGCGCCTGAAGGCCGGCGGCAACGCCGTGCGGCGGATACCGGAATGGGATCGCTACGAGTCGCTGCACACGCGGCTCGCGTGCCCGCTGCCGGGCTTCACGCCGCCCGCGCATTATCCGCGCAAGAAGACGCGCTCGATGGGGCCGGTCTCGATGTACGCGGTGCGGGCAAGCGAGCTCGCGCTCGCCGACGCCGGGCTCGCCGGCGACGAATCGATCAAGGACGGCCGCATGGGGGTCGCGTACGGGTCGTCGTCGGGGTCGGTCGAGCCGATCCGCGCGTTCGGCGCGATGATCGAAACCGGGTCGATGCGCGACGTGACGTCGAACAGCTATGTGCAGATGATGCCGCACACGACGGCGGTCAACGTCAGCCTGTTCTGGGATCTCAAGGGCCGCGTCGTGCCGTCCTCGTCCGCGTGCGCGTCGGGCAGCCAGGCGATCGGCTATGCATACGAGGCGATCGCATCGGGCAAGCAGGCGCTGATGCTCGCGGGCGGCGCCGAGGAGCTGTCCGCTCCGGCGGTCGCCGTGTTCGACACGCTGTACGCGACGAGCACGCGCAACGATGCCGCCGCGTCGACGCCGCGGCCGTTCGACGTCGACCGCGACGGGCTCGTGATCGGCGAGGGCGCGGCGACGCTGGTGCTCGAGGAGTACGAGCACGCGCGTGCGCGGGGCGCGACGATTCACGCGGAAGTGGTCGGCTTCGGCTGCAATTCGGACGGCGCGCACATTACGCAGCCGACCGCCGAGACGATGGCGGTCGCGATGCGGATGGCGCTGCGCGATGCCGCGCTCGACCCGTCGGCGATCGCCTATGTCAACGCACACGGCACGTCGACCGAGCGCGGCGACGTCGCCGAAAGCCATGCCACGCATTCGGTGTTCGGCGAGCGCATGCCGATCAGCTCGCTGAAGAGCTACGTCGGGCACACGCTCGGCGCATGCGGTGCGCTCGAGGCATGGTGGACGATCGAGATGATGAAGCGCAACTGGTATGCGCCGACGCTCAACCTGGCGAACGTCGATCCGGCGTGCGCCGCACTCGACTACATCATGGGCGCCGGCCGCGCGATCGACGCGGAGTTCGTGATGAGCAACAACTTCGCGTTCGGCGGGATCAACACGTCGTTGATCTTCCGGCGCGCTGGCGCATGACGCGCGCTCGGGGCGCCTCGTCGCGCGTGGTCGTCACGGGGCTCGGCATCGTGTCGTGCCTCGGCAACGCGCTCGCCGACGTGTCGGCCGCGCTGCGCGACGGCCGCTCGGCCGTGCGCCGCGTCGAGGCGTGGCAGGCGCGCGGTTTCCGCAGCCAGGTCGCCGGCGTCGCGACGGTCGATGCAGAGCCGCCGTTCGCGCGCAAGCACGAGCGCTTCATGGGCGATACGGCACGCTTTGCCGCGCACGCGGCCGCGAGGGCGATCGTCGACGCGGGCCTCGACCCGGCGGCACTGCGCTCGCCGCGGGCCGGCGCGATCATCGGCTCCGGCATCGGCTCGATCGGCGCCTACGACGACGCGATGGCGATCGCCAGCACGCGCGGCGTCGACCGGACGCCGCCCTATGTGGTGCCCAAGGCGATGAGCAGCACCGCATCGGCCTGCGTCGCGCAGGCGTTCGGTATCGAGGGCGTGGCCTATTCGCCGTCGTCGGCCTGCACGAGTTCGACGCTCGCGATCGGGCAGGCGATGCAGCTGATTCGCGCGGGCGCCCAGGATGTCGTGCTGGCGGGCGGCAGCGAGGCGCTGCACGACAACATGACGTTGATGTTCGATGCGATGGGCGCGCTGTCGGGGGGATTCAACGATTGTCCCGAGCGTGCGTCGCGACCGTACGGCGTCGGCCGTGACGGCTTCGTGATCGCGTCGGGCGCAGGCATCCTCGTGCTCGAGTCGCTCGATCACGCGATGGCGCGGGGCGCGCGCATCTACGCGGAGCTGACCGGTTTCGGCCAATGCACCGACAACGCCGGCATGGCGACGCCGCACGCGCCGGGCATCGCGCGCGCGATGCGTGCGGCGCTGGCGGAGGCGCGGGCTGTGCCGGACTACGTGAATACGCACGCGCCGTCGACGCCGCTCGGCGATGTCGAGGAGCTGAAGGCGCTGTCGGCCGTGTTCGGCGGCGACGTCCCGGCGTTTTCGTCGACGAAGGCGATGACCGGCCATCCGCTCGGCGCGAGCGGCGTGCACGAACTGATCTACACGATTCTGATGATGTGCGATGGCTTCATCGCCGGCACGGCGGTGGACGGCGCGCTCGATCCGGCGCTGGGCGGCCTGCCGGTCGTGCGGACATCGCGCGATGCAAGGATCGCGCGCGCGCTGTCCGTTTCGTTCGGCTTCGGCGGCAGTTGCGCGAGTGTGTTGCTGGACGCCTGGAAGGGCGATTGAAATTCGTTACCGAGAGATGAGGACAAGAACGATGAAACGTAAGGGCTATCTGGCGGGTGCGTTGATCGCTGCCGCCGTGCTGACGGGTTGCGGCACCACCGTGCGTTCGCTGCCGCTCCCGCCGGCCGCCACGGCGGCCGACGCGAACGGCGTGAAGCTGTATTTCGGCGCGCAGGCGCATCCGGCGGTGAAGTCCGATCTCGGTCCGCGTTCGGAGTCGGCGCGGATCGCGCGAGGCACGCAGGCGGAACAGCAGGCCTGCGAGCAGGCGCTCGGCGACGCGTTGAGCAAGCTGCGCGAATACGCGAAGCGACGCGGCGCGAATGCGGTCGTCAACGTCACGACGCGGTTTCACGACAATCGCTCCGATTCGCAGACCAGCTACACGTGCGGCGTGAGCGGCAGCGCAGGCGCGATCTCGGTGTCGGGCACCGTCGTTCAGCTCGACGCGCACTGACGGCGCGTCGGCCGACCGCGGGCACGCATCGCGCGACGCCCGCCCGCATGCACCGCTATGGCGCACCGCGGGCGCGCGTCGTTCATGCGCGCTTGCGGGCGGCGACGTTGACGAGCGTTTCGCGGCGCTTGCCCGGCTGCGGGCGGTAGAGGCCGATCCGTTCGAGCAGGCCGAAGTCCTTGGCGCGGCTCCACCACAAATACGGTAACGAGACGTTTCGGTGCTCGAACGAAAAGCCGGCTTCGCGCAACATGGCGAGGTAGCCGTCGGCGCTCTTCTGCACGTGCATCGGGTGCCGGAACAGCAGGCGGATGACCCAGGACTTGATGTAGGCGTCCGTCGATTCGGCGAACAGCAGCAGCCCGTTGGGTTTGAGCACGCGCCGGAATTCGGCGAGGGCCTGTTCCTGTTCGACGAGATGATGAAAGGTCTGATGGCAGAACACGATGTCGACGCTCGCGTCGGCAAGCGGCAAGTGCGCGCAATCGGCGTCGTGCAATTCGACCGCGGCGCCGCAGCGGCCGGCCGCCTCCGACGCGCAGGCGAGCGATTCGCGATGGCAGTCGATGCCGATGATCTTGCCGGGGGCGAAGGCCTCGTGCAGCAGCCGGAACGATTTCCCCTGGCCGCAGCCGGCGTCGAGAATGACCGGCGCGGGCGGCAGTGGGGCCGTGACGAGACGCTTCAGATCGTCGATGGCGACGCGCAGCACGTGATGCTCCCAGGTGTGCGTGCGCAGGAACCAGACGCCGAATGCGGTTTCCGGAACAAACGTTGCGGCGTGCGTGCGGGAAGACGACATAGGCCCTTCGTTGGTCTGCGTGATTTCTCGGGCGCCCATTTTAAATGGCATCGCGCACGCGTGCGCGGAAGTTCAACCTACCCAATCAATCGAAACGGGCAACACGAGCATGAATGAATTGAATCCTGACCAGGTCAGCGTGGACGTCGCGATCATCGGCGCAGGCCCGGCCGGCGCAGTCGCTGCCGGATTGCTGCGCAAGGCGGGCCGCTCGGTGCTCGTCCTCGAGCGCCAGCATTTTCCGCGCTTTTCCATCGGCGAAAGCCTGCTGCCGCAGAGCATGTGCTACCTGGAAGAGGCGGGCATGTTGCAGGCGGTCGTCGAAGCGGGGTTCCAGTTCAAGAACGGCGCCTATTTCGTGCATCGCGAGCGGATGTCGTCGTTCGATTTCCGCGACAAATTCTCGGCGGGCTGGGGAACCACGTACCAGGTGGAGCGTGCGGTGTTCGACGACGTGTTGATCCGGTGCGCGATACAGCAGGGCGCCGACGTGCGTTTCGGCCACTCGGTGCAGGCGTTCACGCCGGGTGCGCGGCCGCGGCTGGAGGTCGTCGACGAAAGCGGTCATGCGTATCGGGTCGACGCGGCCTTCGTGCTGGACGCGAGCGGATTCGGCCGCGTGCTGCCGCGCCTGCTCGACCTCGAGGCGCCGACCCGCATGCCGACGCGGGCGGCAATCTTCACGCACGTCGAGGATCGCTTGCCGGCGGGTTCGACCGACCGGAACAAGATCTGCATCGCGGTGCATCCGTCGCGCCGCGACGTGTGGTACTGGATGATCCCGCTCACGAACGGACGCTCGTCGGTCGGCTGCGTCGCGGAAGCGGCGTTTCTCGACGTGCCGGAAGCGCAACGCGAGGCGCGGCTGCGCGAACTGCTGCAGACGGAGCCGACGCTCGCACGCCTCGTCGGCGACAAGCCGTTCGTGATGCCGGTACGTCACATCGGCGGCTATGCGGCGAATGTCGAGCGCCTGCATGGCGAGGGTTATGCATTGCTCGGCAATGCCGGCGAATTTCTCGACCCGATTTTCTCGTCGGGCGTCACGATCGCGCTTCGCTCGTCGCAGCTGGCGGTTCAGGCGCTCGAGCGTCAATGGCGCGGCGAAGCGGTGGACTGGCAGCGCGATTACGACGTCGCGCTGCGCAAGGGCATCGATACGTTCCGCGCATTCGTCGAGCGATGGTATTCGGGGGAACTGCAGGACGTCGTCTTCCACGAGGAAAAATCGCCGGAAGTGAAGCGCATGGTCTGTGCGATCCTGGCCGGCTACGCGTGGGACGAGTCGAATCCGTTCGTGCGGGATCCGGGGCGGCGGCTCGATGTGCTGGCCGCGCTTTGCCGTTCTAGTGATTCGGATTCGGTCGACGGATTGGCGTGATGGCGGGCGATCTGGAGGCGTATCGGCAAGCGCTTCGGGATTTGCCCCAGCGGTCAGGCTGGCCGCTCGATGTGCGATGGCCGGCGCCGCCGGTTGCTGCTTAGGCTCACGCGAGCGTCGGCGTCGCCTCGGCGGCTGCCGGAGCAATCTCGATCGTGATCGGACGCTTGGGGCGGTGCTCATCGTTGAAGCGGCGCGATGAGATCCGCTCGATCTTGCGGTGGTACTTTGCTTTCAATCGCTGTCCGAACGTGCGCGAATCCGAGCGGTCGGTAATCATCGTCGGCATGCCCGGGTCGGCGACGTATTCAGGCGATGTGATATAGAGCCGTTGCCCGTGTTCCCAGCTTCTGTCGAACGCAATATCGATCGCGTGAACGATGTTCGCCGTGTAGGCCAGCATCTGTGCCGCAGCCTGCCGCGTGATCATATAGCACTGCGTGCCGGTCGGATGCGAGTCCATCCACATGATGCGCATGCCGCTCGGCAGCGTCGCATATTCGACCTGCGGGCGTTTCGTGATCCCCATCAGGCGCACCATGTCCCAGTGGTGGCGCGTGTCATGAAGTTCAAGTGTCGCGGGCTTGAAGCCGTCGAGCAGCGTAATGTCGTCTTCCATGACGCACATCGTGTCGTTGCTCGATTGCACGAGCTGGAGCCAGGCCGCGCGGTGGCTGAGATAGCAGCCGACTTCGCCGCGCGACAGCGGCCAGCCGTAGCGGCGCTGGCGTCCGGCTGCATCGTAGCCGGGAATGGTGTCGACCGAACCTTTCAGTTCAAACGCATCGAAGAATCGTGCATCAATATCGTGAGCAGCGAACTGCTCTGCCATTTTTGCGCGCCGGTCTTGCGCGCGGGCAAGCGAGATGCAGACGTAGGAAATTCCCCGTTTCATGGGTGTTGCCCTGGAATATTTTGATTCACGCCACTTGTTTAGTGCGGCGTCGCCTCGGGGCCAGTATGGCCTTGGGGTTCGTCACTGCGTTTGCAGGACGGTGGTCGGTGTGTTGGCCGGGAACGGGCAGAGAACCGCGTCCCGGGTGCGGCTTTCATGTTGGCGAGCGCTGCAGTGCGGCGATGGTTCTCTTCGCTGATCGCGTCCAGCCGCTGTTGTCGGTCGAATGCTCCGCTTGATCCCGCGCAGCCTGAACGAACCGCAAGCAATACCGCACTTGATGCCGCTGCTTGTCCGTCGGTTCACCTTCGTCGAGCGCCTGACCTCGGGCGTTGAACCCGAACAATCCCCGGATGAATTTCATGGCAATCTGGCCGACTTACGCTCGGCTTTCTATGGATTCGTCCGAAGTATAGACGAACACCTATCATCGATCGAGGGTGCTGAGGGAGGGGGCCGAGAGTGCGGGGGCGTGTCGCGTGACTCAGTGGCGCGAGATGCTAAGCGCCTCGAGAGCTCGACCGCGTCGTATGCACACGCCGGTCAAACAGCGCCTTCGGGCGTGCCGATCGGGACGCCCAAGCGGACACCGTTTTGGGAAGCTTGCTTTTTCAGGCCCCATTCCCGCATGGTCGGAAACGATTTTCAAGACGACGGCGCCGATGATTGTTGTCACCCACTAGTCGGCGATATAGGTCGTCAAGCGTAATGATCCGGTCTTCGGCGCATGCATGAAAAAAGCCCGCGCAGTGGCGGGCTTCGTTCAAAACCAGCGTCATTTTACTGAACGCCGGTTAGACTTTCCATTGGACAGGACTCACAGCACGGAACCCTTATATCTCGTGGTCGGAGCGATAGGATTCGAACCTACGACCCTCTGATCCCAAATCAGATGCGCTACCAGGCTGCGCTACGCTCCGACGAGCCAGAGATTCTAACGTTGAATTGCGCACCGGGTCAATCGTACGATGCAAAATTGCGCGCGGCGGCCCGTACGAACACGCACGAATCGAACACGGACAACGGAGACGACCATGATGAACCTGATCCTGTGGCGCCATGCGGAAGCGGAAGACTACGCGGCGAACGACCTCGCGCGGCAGCTGACCGCGCGCGGGCGCAAGGATGCGCAGGCAATGGCGAAGTGGCTGCGCAGCCGGCTCGAAAGCAACAGCACGATCCTTGCGAGCCCGGCGGCGCGCACCGTGCAGACCGTCGAGGCGCTGACCGACCAATACCGCACCGTCGACGCACTCGCGCCCGGCGCGGACGTCGACGACGTGCTGGCCGCCGCGGGATGGCCGGACGGCATCGCGCCGACGGTCGTGATCGTCGGCCACCAGCCGACGCTCGGCAGCGTCGCGGCGCGGCTGGTCGCGGACGGGGACGATAGCTGGAGCATCAAGAAGGGCGCCATCATATGGCTCGCGAGCCGCACGCGGGATGGCAACCGGCAGGCTGTGCTGCGCGCCGTCATGACGCCGGACCTGATCTGATGGATTTGGAAGGGGTTGGATCAAACGTATTTGCGGGCTTTCTGCTAAAGTCAATTCGGCGACATGTCACTGAACGGACACAGGCTTGCCACGTAACGGTCACGGCCGGTTACTACATTGGCGGGCATGTCGTCTTATTCCTTACGATCAGGAAAGCCTAATGCGAGAACTGCCGACGCCTACGCTCCCCTTTGCCTCGCTGCCCCTCGATTCCTCGCGGCGCCTGTTGCCGCGCGCGTCTGAAACCGTCACGTCGGAATACCGCCTGCGCGCCGCGTGGGCGCGCACGGAAGACGAATTGCGCGAGGCCCAGCGCCTGCGCTACAGCGTGTTCGCCGAAGAGATGGGCGCGCAGGTCAGCGGTCCCGCCGGTCTCGACGTGGATTCGTTCGACGCCTATTGCGACCACCTGCTGGTCCGCGATCTCGACACCCTGAAAGTCGTCGGCACGTATCGCGTGCTGCCGCCGCACCAGGCGGCCCGCGTCGGCCGGCTGTACGCGGAAAGCGAATTCGACCTGTCGCGCCTCACGCATCTGCGCGGCAAGATGGTCGAGGTCGGCCGCTCGTGCGTGCACAGCGACTACCGCAGCGGCGCGGTGATCATGGCGCTCTGGGGCGGCCTCGGCGCGTACATGATGCAGAACGGCTACGAGACGATGCTCGGCTGCGCGAGCGTGTCGATGGCCGACGGCGGCCACTATGCGGCGAACCTGTACCAGTCGCTGCCGGCCAAGTCGCTGACCGATCCCGAATATCGCGCGTTCCCGCACACGGCGCTGCCGGTCGACGAACTGCAGACCGGCACCGCGGTCGCGCCGCCGCCGCTGATCAAGGGCTATCTGCGCCTCGGCGCGAAAATCTGCGGCGCACCCGCGTGGGATCCGGATTTCAATTGCGCGGACTTCCTGACGCTGTTCCGCCTGTCGGACATCAACGCTCGCTACGCCCGCCATTTCCTCGGCTGAGTCGGCACCGGACGCGCGCCCGCAACGGGCGCGCGCGTCTAAGCGGCCTGCGGCGTTCGTGCTGCGAGCCTTGGCGAGGCCGAGTCCAGCCCCCATTATTTCGCGAAATACAATGCTGACAGCGTGCCAGATCGGCACGCTGAACGACGACCCCGGTTCAACGCGGGTCGGAACGGGAAGGGCGGTGCGAAGGGTTCAGTGCTTGCGCCGCCAGTCGAGCAGATGATGCTCCGCCATCCAGTGATGGATCATGCCCTCGCCGCCGTGCGAGCGCTTGTATTCGCGCGACTCGAAGTACGACAGGGCGATCAGCACCATCACGCCGATGAACAGGCCGATCAGGCCGGCAATTTCCTCAGACGACATGGCAGCCTCCTTTCAACGGCACTGCGCCATCAGTACATAGTAGGACATGCGCGGCGCCACTTCGAAACCGGAATTCCGTTAGACTCGGCGCGACCTCAGCGCGCCGCGGGCGCGCGTTTTTTACCGGAGCAAGATTTGATGACCCGCTTCATGCTGGCCGTGCTGGCCGCATCGATCCTTGCCGGCTGCGCCGGCGATCCCCGCCATGCACGCCGCGGCCAGCCGCCGCAGGACCCGGCCGACTATCACGGCGTGCCGACCGACATGACGCCGCCGTCGATGCTGGCTGCGCCGCCTGCCGCCGCGCAGTAAACGCGGGCGCCTACGCGGCGGTGGCCGGCGCGGGCCGCACGTCGCCGCCGATCCGAGCCGACAGCCACGGCAGGTAGCGCGCAAGCGTCGCGCCGCGCGCGGCCATGAACAACAGCAGCGCGAGCCAGAGCCCGTGATTGCCGAGCGGGCCGACGAGCGTCAGCGCGGCGGCGGCAAACACCGCGAACGAGGCGACCATGCCGCGCAGCAATGCGCGGGTTTGCGTCGCGCCGATGAACACGCCGTCGAGCAGGAAACCCCACACGGACACGACAGGCGAGATCGCTGCCCACGGCAGATAGCGTTCCGCGACCGCGCGGATTTCCGCCTGGTCGGTCAGGCGCGCGACGATCCAGCCGCCTGCCGCCCAATAGACGAGCGCGAACCCCAGCGCACCGAGCGCGGACCAGAAGAGCGTCACGCGCACCGCCTGCCGAAACGCGGCGCGGTCGCGCGCACCGGCCGCCGCGCCGACCAGCGCTTCGGCCGCATGCGCGAAGCCGTCGAGGCCATACGCCATGAAGGTCTGGAAATTGAGCAGCAGCGCGTTCGCCGCGAGCGTCGCGTCGCCCTGTTTCGCGCCGAGGTGCGCGAACCAGCCGAAGGCGGTCAAGAGACACAGCGTGCGGACGAAGATGTCGCGATTCAGCACGACGAGGCGCATGAGCGCCGTGCGGTCGACGAGGGTGCGCATCGCGAGCGGCGGCAGGCCGCGCGGCCGCAGCCGCCACAGCATCCATGCGCCGAGCGCGAAGCCGCAGGCGTCCGCGGTGGCGGTCGCCGCGCCGATGCCGGCGATGCCCCAGCCGAAACCGTACACGTAGAGCAGCACCGCGCCGATGTTCACCGCGTTGATGAACACCTGCGCGACGAGCGCGAGCCGCACGCGCTGCATGCCGAGCAGATAGCCGAGCACGACGTAGTTCGCGAGCGCGAACGGCGCGGCCCAGATCCGCGCGTGGCTATAGTCGAGCGCGGTGGCGCGCACTGCGTCGCTGCCGCCCAGCGCACCGAGCCCGAACGACAGCAGCGGCACCTGCAGCGCCAGCACCGCGGCGCCGAGCACGCATGCGGCGATCAGCGCGCGCAGCAGGTTCGACCGGATGCCGTCGTCGTCGCGCGCGCCGTGCGCCTGCGCGACGAGGCCCGTCGTACCCATCCGCAGGAAGCCGAACCCCCAGAAAAGGAAATTGAACAGCAGCCCGCCGAGCGCGACGCCGCCGAGATTCTGCACGCCGTCGAGATGGCCGGCGACGGCCGTGTCGACCGCACCGAGAATCGGCTGCGTCAGGTTCGCGAGGACGATCGGGAAGGCAAGCGCGAGCACGCGCCGATGCGAGACGGCGGGCGGTTGCGCGGCCGCGGGCGGTAATGCGGAAGCGGGCATGGCGAACGCGTCAGCCGCGTTCCTGCACGCAGACCCACGGCGAAACGACCACGGCCCACAGTTCCGGGTTGCGCGCCGCGTAATCCTGCGCGGTGTCGGCCGGCATGCGGGCGACGTGGCCGGCGGCGAGCCAGCGGGTGACCTGCTCGCTGTCGTCGCTCGCGATCGCTTCGGCTACGCTGACGAGATCGAGGTCGCGTGCGACGGAGAGCAGCTTGCCCTGCGCGAAGAAACGTTCGAGATCGCACCAGTCGATCTTGGCGGTCTCGCCGAGGAGCTTGACGTAAAGCGGGCTATGCGACGCGCCCGCGGCGCCGGGGTGTACAGAGGACATCGTATTCATGTAGAGACGGCAAGTGAGCGCCACTATAAACCATCCGGACACGCGCGCCGCGCTTCACGCTTCGCGCAGCGCGCGCCGCACGATCTTGCCGGTCGCCGTCATCGGCAGGCCGTCGACGAACGCGATCGCGCGCGGATACTCGTGCGCGGCGAGGCGCGTCTTCACGTGCGCCTGCAGCGCCTGCACGAGCGCGTCGTCGCCGGCGTAGCCGGGGTTCAGCACGACGAACGCCTTGACGATCTCGGTGCGCGTCGCGTCAGGCACGCCGACGACGGCCGCCATCCGCACGGCAGGGTGGGTAAGCAGGCAATCCTCGATCGGGCCCGGCCCGATCCGATAGCCCGCGCTCGTGATCACGTCGTCGTCGCGGCCGACGAAGCGGATGAAGCCGTCGGCGTCGAGCGTGCCGGTATCTCCCGTCAGCAGGTAGTCGCCGACGAACTTGTCACGGGTTGCGTCAGGGTTGCGCCAGTATTCGAGAAACATCACCGGATCGGGGCGGCGCACCGCGATGCGGCCTTCGACGCCCGGCGGCAGCGGCGCGCCGTGCGCGTCGACGATCGCGACCTGGTGCCCGGGCACGGCCTTGCCGATCGCGCCCGGCCGCGGCGCGAACAGCGCCGCGCACGACGACAGCACCATGTTGCATTCGGTCTGGCCGTAGAACTCGTTGATCGTCACGCCGAGTGCGTCGCGCCCCCAGGCCGTCAGCTCGCTGCCGAGCGACTCGCCGCCGCTCGCGACCGATTTCAGCGACAGCGCGTAGCGCTCGCGCGGCCGCGGCACGGTGCGCATCAGCTTCAGCGCGGTTGGCGGCAGGAACGCGTGGGTGACGCCGTGACGGGCCATCAGCGAGAACGCCGCCTCGCCGTCGAATTTCTCGAAACGGCGGGCGAGCACCGGCACGCCGTGGTGCCACGACGGCAGCAGCACGTCGAGCAGGCCGCCGATCCACGCCCAGTCGGCAGGCGTCCAGAACAGCCTCGCGTCGCGCGGAAAGCATTGCTGCGACATCTCGACGCCGGGCAGGTGGCCGAGCAGCACACGGTGCGCGTGCAGCGCGCCCTTCGGTTTGCCGGTCGTGCCGGACGTATAGATGATCAGCGCCGGTTCGTCGGCTGCCGTGTCGGCCGGCGTGAAATCGGCGGACTCGGCGGCGAGCGCCGTGTCGTAGTGCTGCACGCCGGCGGCGTCGGGCGCGTCGGCGCCGATGCAGTAGATCGCCCGCAACGCAGGCAACTGCGCGCGCAGCGGCGCGATCTTCGCGTAGCCGGCCGCATCGGTGACGAGCGCCGCCGCGCCGCTGTTCGCGAGCCGATATTCGAGCGCGTCGGCGCCGAACAGCGTGAACAGCGGCACGGCGATCGCGCCGAGCTTGTACGCGGCAAGATGCGCGACGGCCGTTTCCGGGCCCTGCGCGAGGAAGATGCCGATCCGGTCGCCGCGCCGCACGCCGGCGCGCATGAAGCTGTTCGCGAGACGATTAGAAGCAGTCTTCAGATCGTCGAACGTCAGCCGCGCGACGTCGCCTTGCGCCGTTTCGTGGATCAATGCGAGCCGTCCGCTGCCATCCGCCCATTTGTCGCAGGCGTCGACGGCGATGTTGTAGCGGGCCGGAACGGCCCACGCGAAGCGGGAGAGCAGTGTGTCGTAGCGGTCGGCGGCGGGCAGCATCGGGTGTCTCCGTGGTGACGGATCGTGGATGCCGGGCGCCGGCAGGCACCGGTTTCCATGCGTCCGGACCATCAATGTAAGCGATCTCCGGGAGGATGCCGACCCATCGCGGGTGAGCGGTTCAGTGCACGATTCAGAAATGGCGCATAAGATCATCGCAAATCGTTGAAATGACCATGGATATGCTTCTGATAGCTGCGGGGTTCAGCCTGATCGGAATCGGCGCACTGGTGGCGTTCGCGAGCCGCGTCGATCCGTTGTCCGGCCGCTGGATCGGCCGTGCGCGCAAGCGCTGATTCGCTTCCCTCCGACATACACACCCGACTGCACGCGGCGCGCGCTGCGCCGCATGCAGTCGTTCGGCCGTCAGCGGGCCGGCAGGTAGCGCGCCGGATCGATCGAACGTCCGCCGTAGCGCAGCTCGAAATGCAGCGCGACGCGATCGCTGTCGGTGTTGCCCATCTCGGCGATCGTCTGGCCCTGCGTGACCGACTGGCCTTCCTTCACGAGCAGCGCGCGATTGTGCGCGTAGGCCGTCAGGTAATCGGCGTTGTGCTTGAGGATGATCAGGTTGCCGTAGCCGCGCAGCCCGTTCCCCGCATACACGACGACGCCCGGCGCGGCCGCGATCACCGGCGTGCCTGCCGCGTTCGCGATGTCGATGCCCTTGGATTTCCCGCCATCGAACGTGCGGACCACATTGCCGGCGGACGGCCAGATCAGCGCGATGTTCGAGGCCGGCTTCACGGCCGATTCGGCGGGCGCGGAGGGCGCCGGGCGGCTGCGTCCCGCGCTGCCGGTGCCGACGCCGGACGGCGCCGTGGTGGCGGCGGCCGTCGTCGTGCCGGCCGGCGGCGCGACGCGCAGCACCTGGCCCACTTCGATCGCATCGGGGTTCGAGAGCTGGTTCCAGCGCGCGATGTTCTGCACCGACTGGCGGTTGGCGCGCGCGATCTTGTAGAGCGTGTCGCCGCTTTCGACGCGGTAGAAGCCGGGGCCGACCGGCGCGGAGCCGCACGCGGCGAGCAGGGCGGCGATCGATGCCGCGACGAATCGTTTCGTTGTCGTTCCGAACATTGAACCTCGCAAAACCCTGCCGCGCGCGGACGCGGCAGGTGACACAAAACATCGGATTTTAACGGGTTCGACCCGCGCGCCGCAGTTTTGGGGCCGCCGCGCGTGCGTTCGGCCGGCCCGACGTCAGGCGATGTCAGGCCGCGAGCGGGCCGACGTGGATCCGCAGCGCGGCTGTCTCGGTCGCGCCCGGCGCGAGCATGCGCAGCCCGAGCCCGTTGTGGATCGCGTCGGGCAGGCCGAGCCACGGCTCCACGCAGTAGAAGTCGGAGTCCGGTTTTTCCGTCCAGGTCGTGACCGCGTACCACGGGATCGAGCCCGGCACGTCGAGCGTGATGTCGATCGTGCGGCGGCGGCCCGGCATCACGATCCGCACGGGGCCGGACGGCGTGCCGTCCAGGCAGTGGAAGCGGTCGTGGATGCGTGCTTCGTCGAGCGTATAGCGGGCTTCGCCGGGCTCCGGCGCGCTGATCGTGCCGTCGGCGAGCTGGGCGCGGCGGTGCGTCGGCGGCAGCTCGAGCGTCGTCTGCGCGCGCTCGTCGTGCGGCAGCGCGAAGTAGAAGTGATGGCCTGCGTAATAGGGCAGCGGCGTGGCGCCGCGGTTGGTCGTCGTCAGCGCGACGTCGAGCGTGTGCGCATCGACCAGGCGATAGGTGGCCTCGAACCGGAAGTCGAACGGGTAGCCCGCGCGCAGCGCGTCGTTCGCATCGAGCGTCATCGCGAGCGCCGTGCCGTCGGCGGACGGCTGCGCGGCGAACGGCAGGTCGCGTGCGAAGCCGTGCATCGGCAGGTCGCGAACCGTGCCCGCCGCGTCGCGCCAGCGGCCGATTTCGCCGTCGACGCGGTGCCGGCCGAGAAACGGGAACAGCAGCGGATTGCCGCCGCGCACGCGCGCGAGCTGGCTCCAGTCGGCGGCGTCCGGCCAGAAGATGACGGGCTCGCCGTCGACGTGCCATGACAACAGGCGTCCGCCGAATTGCGGCGCGATCCGGACATGCGACGGGCCGGCGTGAAGTTCGTGAATCTCGTGTTGCTGGAAGAGCGGCATGGCGAATCCGGCGTAGACGGTTGGAGGAGAACAGGCTGCCGCGGTGCGGCGCGCTCCATTATCGGGGCGCCGGCACGTCCGGGAAAACCCTTCTCGGGGAAATTGCGAGTGTTGAAGCGTGTTAAGCGTCTTGATAATGCAATTAACCGGTCGTGTTACCGGGTCATGACACTTCAAGGAGCGGCCATGGATCTGGCGATGGCGATGGGTATCGCACTGTTTGGGATGTTCACCGGCAGCACGGTGCTGTTTTTCTACCAGCTCGGCCGCTGACCGGCGGCAAAATCTGCCGAATCTGCAAAGCCCGCCATTCAAATGGCGGGCTTTTTGCTTTCTTCGTGCTTACAAAATGCAAGTGTTTGTGTGCATTCCCGCAATTTCCTGCCAAATGCCTTGGCGCAGTCATGGGTGCTCGGCATAATCCGGGGCGCGCTTCCGGGCCGCGCGCCGCGTCGTCCGGAATTTCTTTCCGCTGTATCTCCGTAAGAGGACCGACGCGTGAGTCTCTGGTTTCTGGCATTCCTGAGCGTCCTGCAGGGCGTGACCGAACTCTTTCCCGTCAGCAGTCTCGGCCATACGTTGCTCGTGCCGGCGCTGTTCGGCATGCATATCGACAAGCACGCGCCGCAGTTGCTGCCGTTCCTCGTCGCGCTGCACCTCGGCACCGCGCTGGCGCTGCTGTGGTATTTCCGCGCGCGCTGGATCGCACTGATCGGCGGTTTCTTCGCGCAGCTCGGCGGCCGCAGGAACGACGAAGGGCACCTGATGTGGGCGCTCATCATCGGCACGATTCCGACAGGCATCGTCGGCCTGCTGCTCGAGAAGCGCATCGAGCGCGTGTTCCACGACCTGCGGATCGTCGCGGTCGCGCTGATCGTCAACGGCGTGCTGCTGTGGCTCGGCGATCGCATCCAGCGCGGCCGCGCGCACCAGCCGCCCGAGAAGATGACCTTCAAGCAGGCATTCCTGGTCGGGCTCGCGCAGGTGGGCGCGCTGATTCCGGGTTTTTCGCGCAGCGGCCTGACGATGATCGCCGGCAACGCGGCGGGGCTGACCGCCGAGAAGGCGGCGGAGTTCTCGTTCCTGCTCGGCACGCCGATCATCTTCGCGGCGGGCGTGCTCGAACTGCCGAAGCTGTTTCACGCGCGGGATCAACTGGCGGATGCGCTGCTCGGCGGCGTGCTGACCGCGATCGCCGCGTACCTGAGCGTGCGTTTCCTGATGCGCTATTTCGAAGGGCGCGGGCGGCTCGCGTCGTTTGGTGTGTATTGCGTGATCGCCGGGCTGTTCTGTCTCGGCTGGTTCATGTTCCATCCGCAGCCGGTGTGAACCCGTTTGCCGATGTTTGATGGCGTTCGGGTATAATTTCGGGCTCGGTTCGTACCGGGCCCGTTTTGTTTCTGCAGCTTTTGCATCAGCGCGGCCCCAAGTCGGAACCGTGTCTTCTTCCCCGGACCGCCCTTAGCTCAGTTGGATAGAGCAACGGCCTTCTAAGCCGTAGGTCACACGTTCGAATCGTGTAGGGCGGGCCAGTCAAATCAATGGGTTAGATCGTATTTCAAAGTCTATCCCGATCCTCAAAAAATTCCATGTAGGCGTCGTGTAGGTGTTCGCGGCCAATGCAGATCCAGATTAATCCATGCCGGAAGGGGCGTTGGAGAGTGATTGGCAGCGCCGCAAGCCGACGTGAGGGACTGCTGCCATCATGCGTCCGATCTGCGTCAGTTGTGGCACGATATCGATGCTTGGGCAAGCCGGATTGGCCGCCGGCGATATAACAGAGCGGGGTGAGGAGTGACGCAACAGAAGGCGCCGCAGGAAATCATCGAATTCAGCGCGAAGTTGCACGAGACTTTGCGCGGCTATCTCGATATGGACAGCTGGACGCCAGTAACGGGTGCGTTGCTGCTGTCCGGTATCCAGCCGCCTCCTGGCTGTACGGAATCACCGAAAAGCGGCGGTATTGGGCTCGACGGTGCCAAGATTGCTGGCTTCGGCACCGGCCAGTACCAAGAGGCTCGAACAATCCTGAAGCAGTGGAATGACTGGTGCGAGGATCGCGGACGTGATCCGGCGGCCGGGATGAAGCCTATAGAGTTCATTGATTGGTGCGTCGAGGACGAGATCAAAGAACGCTTCGCCGTTCACCATCGCTTCGAGTGGATCGATGTGTTCAAGGATATGGTTGGCTACCCGAGCGGACATGTGCCGTTCGAGGTGGCGCTTTATGCCGCGAAGACGGCGCAGCCGTTGGAGCTGATTCTCGAGAAGTTGGACGAGATCGACCGTCGCGCAATTAAGGCGGCGCGCCGTGGTTCGATTGCCGTCGTCCCCATCTTGTCTGGCGATGGTAGTCCCCAGGTCGTGATCAATCCGCTTCGTCAGCACCTGACAACGGAAGAGCTCGCATCTGCATTAGGTGTTCAGCCGCAGACCATCTACAAGCGCCATTCGGAAGACGGCCACTATCGTGGTGTCTCGCCCGTCAAGCAGGGGAATAGATCCCTTGCTTGGCCGCTCGACTCAGTCGACCGCATCCTGAAGGGAACCCTGGCGGACAAATAATGGCGTTTTCGTCTTGGCCCACGTTGCTATTCGGAACGACTGTGTGCCGCAGCAGCCCTGTGCATGCGTGTGTTGGGAGAATGTGGTGACGGCTGGTGACGATCTAATACATTTCCCGCCAGACGGGAAAGGCTTCGGTTCTGCGGAAACATCAGGAATGTCAACGTTTCATCATACTGCGCTCGCGAATCAAGGGGGTAATTCCCTTCCGTTTCCTGACTACAAAGTCGCCACGGACTTTCCTTTGGACGCGCTACCGGAGAGTATCCGAGCTGCTGTAATAGAAATCTGTCACCGAGACAAGCTCGCCGCCCCAATTGCGGTCCAGGCGACACTGGCAGCCGTATCGGTTGCTTGCCAAGATCTTGTACTGATTGATCGGGGCTTCGGCGAGGCGTCCGTTTGCTCGCTCTTCATGTTAGTGGTGGCTGACTCGGGTGCCCGCAAAACGCGCGCTGACAGGGCCGTTACACCAACGATAGAAGCTTACGATAGACAGGCGAAAGTAGAGTACGAGCGGCAGAAGGCAGCTTACGAAATTGAGTTAAAGGATCGGCAGGATACGGAGCGAGGACTTCAGCGAACGCTGATGACCCTCATTCGAATGGCTCGTAGCACCTCCGAGGACAAAGCCGCGAATGCAGTGGGACTTCTCGAACAGGTCAAGGACGAGCTCCGTGAATTGCGTTCAGAGCCATTTCGAAACCCTAAACCGAAGTTTCGTCGCATGCTTTATTCCGCCATTTCGATACGTGAGCTCGAGAGGGGACTGTGCGAGAATTGGCCAGCAGCCGGGCTGATTGCCAATGAGGCAGCCGACTTTCTGAATGCGCGAAGTGATTCGGATATGGCGCGCCTTGACCGGCTTTGGGATGGGCAAGGAATAGATGTGGTCGGGAGAGCGCTGCGAGATACTTTCTCGGTGAGTGACCCTCGTCTAACGATGTCACTAATGATCCAACCATCAGTATTTGACAGTTTTCTCGAGAAGAAAGGGGAGCGGGCAAAGACGATCGGATTCATTCCCCGGATGCTTATCGCTCGACCAGAGACGGTCTATGGGACGCGCACAATTGACAGCACGGAGCAGCGTTCGACCGTGTGGATTGACAGATTCAATAGTCGGATACAAGAGCTTCTCGAAGCTGGGAATTTGGACATCGAAATGCGTGCCCGGAATAGAGTATGCCTCCGGTTTTCCTCAGCTGCGCAGCTTCGATGGGAAATGGAGCACGATGAAAAAGAGCGCGGAATGGCGGACGGCGGTAAATACGTCTATGAGCGAGAATTTGTCAACCGGCATTCTGAGCATGTTGCAAGACTCGCCGCGCTTTTTCACTTCTTCGCTAGTGCGCGGATGTCTCATGCCGATTCGGATGGCACGAGACTCGATGTTGCCATGGAGATAGGTGAGCAAACACTTGCTGATGCAATTAAGGTTGCTGACTGGTATTTGAGAGAGTTTTCGAGGATATTTAATCCTGATAAATCGATCAAGGACGCTGCGAGGTACGTCTACAAAAAACTGCTGGAGCGTGTTGCGGTAGCAAATGATGGCCGGGTTCCGGAGGTCGCCACAACCGGCGAAATGAATGTAAAAATTCGCTCGAACGAGTTGCGCGGCTTTTGTCATCGATATGGTCTGAAAGACAACCCGTCGTATTACGATACAGTACTCACATGGCTAAATGAGCGAAGCATAATTCGTAGAAGCTCGGAAAAAGTTGGATCCTCAACGAAGGGGACGGAATTTGTAGTGATTGAGCTATCCCCTCCTCATCGGAGTTACCGGTCAACGGACGACGGCAGCTTGGATGAATTTCTTCCATTTTTGAAGCAGGCTCAAGCACGTCGAAGTCCTTAAATTAATGTGGCAACGTACACGTCGTTGCGACGGCGACTCTCTTGTCGGCGCTAAGAAACAGGCGGGGCAAGCCGTACCATTCATTTCCCACTTTCTTGGGGCGGCAAGTGTTACCTAATATCGAGGCTTATCATTGCCTGACGTGAGCACGGGTGATTAACATCGTCGATTTGAGTGCCCTATATGTCCCTTTTATCACGCACCATGTCAGAGGGGCTGGGCACGTGAGATCAAAGCAAAGTAAGCGCTCGTGTTTTGACCGCCTTTTCGCCTTTTATAGGGAGAAAAGGCGGCTACCAGCCGCGCGTCGGCGATTGATCGGATTTGTCGAATGGGCAACTTGCGCACACCGGTGTGCAGCCATATGACGGCCCAACGGTGCCTTTATCGATGCGCTGAGCGCAGCATGTCGCGGTGCTACCTCGATACAATGGATAGAAAGGTCGTCGCGAGCACGTTGATGCTCGGGCGGTGCATCATTCCGCGTCGTGGCGCGTTTCAATTTTTGTGGCCGAATTGCTAGTGATGAGCAGTTGCTCGGCGCGCACGATACAAACTTGACTACAGGTTCCCCTTCGGGGAAATCACGCGACACACAACAAACTACTCCCGTTCGAACGATAGGGCGCTTGCGCACGATAGTTTGCACGGGAGTAGTTTGTTTATCGAAAATGGGTTTGGTATAAAAATATATCGTCCTGGTTCTATATCCTATAGGAGTGATGCTTCGGCATCACGTTTCTTTCTCCTTTTTCTGATGGAAAAAGGAGGAAGAACCTACGGAGATGGAGAAAAAAGGTCCAACTCAGTGAGCGAGTGAAACGAAGCGATCTAATAAGCGAAGCGCCCTATGTGCACGTAAGTGCACGGGCGCGTAGCGTTACCCTTTTATCGGTGACCCTCAAAGGTCACCGACTAATTGTAATAAGCGGAACGAGGACTCCTCGTGGAGCGTCACCTTATCGAGTCCTCAGAGAGGGACGAGATCCAACTTTGAAATAGCGAAGTGTCCAACGCGCCTTATGGGCGCTAAGGACACGCAGCGTAGTCTTCTACTCGAAGCGGTCGAGTTGACCGCGAGACTGACTTTTAAATTAAGCTGGCCATCTACTCTATGTCCGACAGGACGATCGAATGCCATTCGCTACTGCGTGCATCATGGCAATCTTCGGGCTCAAAGTAATCGAAGATTACGGAGCTTTCCGATCTGAGGTGAGCGCTTCAGAATCAGGTCAGTGAGGTACTCTGGCAACAATGCTGGCGAGATATTCGCTGGAACGCTTTCAATGACCTGAGACGGTACATTGGCTATGAAGTCATCCGGAGCATCGGAAAGGCTGTGTTCGTATGCGACACGGACTTGCATGGAAGGTTAGGTTCGTTTTCGGAAAACTGATTCTACCGGAAGAAGGAAGGATCGGTGCGTGCCCGTAATAGAGCCGCACGAAGGCGCTTCTGAGTGCCTGAGATTCGGAGCGAATAACGAGAAGGGAGCGTCCCTCCTCGTCGTTTCATTAGCCTTGGATCAAGAATTCGTCGCGATTAGCTGTATCTCGGATCCAGGCCGGGGGCTTTCCCTTGCCAGTCCAGGTCGCTCCAGTCTTGGGATCCCGGTATTTGGGTTTGCCAGGAGTTCCTTTCTGGAGTTTGGAGGACGATGCCTTACTTCCCTTGGTTGCTTTTGGGAAGGCCAGTTCTTGGGCGGTGACTCCGTACTTGGCTATCAGTCCATTGATTTGACCGATGATGCTTGCCTTCTCTCGGGCGAGTTGCTCGTCGGCAGCTTTCCGCAGCTCTTTGAGCTTCTGCTCGAGTTCGGCTATTTCTGCGGCAATGTTTTCGCTTGTCGTCATCTTTTTTGTCTATCGGTTGTGGTGTGTGAAGGGTGATGCGACATTGTAGAGAAAATATCTACTTGTGTGAAACGTCAAAATCAATCCATCACATTTCGGCTGTGTATGTCAGAATAGACCGAGGCGTGATACTGAACAACGAACTTCTACGTAAGGCGTCATCTTGTCCGAAGCTGATCAGAATAAATTCTTTTCGTCGGTGCCACTTGCTTCCAGCAAACACCAGCCTTTCCAAGTACGGCTCGTTGCATCATTGCTCTCGCGAGCGTTGACGCGCCTTGGAGTATTGCATGATCCTTCATTTGAGCAAGGTCGTATAGCTGGCTATGCGATGGGAAAGAGGGCAGGCGAAAAGGCTGGGCATAAGGTCGGATATGCGGAAGGGTTGGAAGAGGGTAAGCAGGTCTTGGAAGTCGTCGATCGGCGTAGTAATGAATTTGCAAGGCCAGGTATTGACAACAATCTGTTCGATAGCTGGACCCTTCCGATCGATGAATCGCTCAGGCAACGCGTCATAGCAGATGTCCAGGCGAAGCTGCCGGCGTACAAGCAGCCTACCGACGATCAGTGGCGAATGATCTTCAGTACGACGCCTTCGACCTGTGTTGTGGCGGGGGCAGGCTCCGGGAAATCGACGACACTGGTGCTCCGCATACTGCTACTGCATCACTATCTCGGATTCGAGCTGTCGTCGCTTACTGTCGTGACGTTTACGAACATGTCGCGCTGGGACTTCGTTGCGAAGCTTATCGAGACGTTTGCGCTTTGGGGTATCGACTTACCTTTCAAAGAGGCGAAAGACGTTGTTTGTACCTTTCATTCGAAGATTCTGACCTTCGTTCGAGGCTTGCCTGGGTACGCGAAGGTGAGTGCCTTTGAGTTCGTCAAGAAGCGGGATAGTGTCGACGATGGCGAGGACGAAGATCGACTGCCGTTCGAAACTCGCCTGAACAGTCTGCAACAGGAGCTTTTGAACGAGACCTTCACCAAGCTGTACGCTGACAACGAAGCATTTCGTGCACTTGTCCAGATCCTGTATAGGTGCTCGTTGATCCTTCCGCCTGTTGAGCATGATGAGGAGGTGAAGAAAAAGCTTCGGCTGATCAAGAATGCTTCGGAGAATGACGTTGCCGTTATGGACGCGGTTGAAGGCGAATGGCGAAGCGCTGGCAAATGGCCGATCGCTGGCGTTACTGAGTGCCGCGAAGTCATCAAGGTCCAAGGGCGCACGTTTTACGTTCACGGCAGAATCACCGCTCTCGATATGCCCGTGATATTGATGCCTGACAAACTTCCAGGTTCGGCGTTCAGCAGGCCGGGAAGCAAATATCGACTGGGGCAGGAACTGGGGCTCAAGCAAACAATCTTTCGCGCTTGTTGTGACGTACCTGTTGTCTGGCTTACCGAACCGAACGCAACGGATGGTCTGCTGAAATGGTTGGCCGACGGTGCGAGTGCGCCTCCGGGGTTCGAGTATCAAATCGCAGGGGAGATCAGGCCCGAGTCCCTGTTGCAGTGTTTTTTCTCGGCGGCGTCGTTCATTGAAAACCTAGGGCTTGACGTGCCCGCGACCGTCGGTCAGATGAAATTCACGTCGTCTGATCCGGACCGTTTGTTCTTCGAGGCTTTGGCGATTTTCTGGCCGGCATTCGAAAGTCACCTGGATGCCAAGCAGCCGAAAATCATGACGTTCAATCGCATGTTTGCGTTGTTCGGAGAGCACTCACCAGCCAATTTGCGCCTTGTGCCAGATCCGGTGTTGCGTACGATGTCGCACCTGATGGTCGATGAGTTCCAGGACATCTCACCGCAGATCGTGTCATGGGTTCGGGCCGTGTTGACTGAGATTCGACGTCGTGGCGCGGCGCTGCATGCTGGGCGCAACGCTGTGCACAGCTCCTTGCTTTGTGTAGGTGACGACTGGCAATCGATTTACAGCTGGCGGGGCAGCTCGCCAAAGTATTTCCTCGAGTTTGAGGACGAGTTCGAATCTCCGGCCACAACACAGGTGATGCTGAGCGAGAACTTTCGCAGCCACCAGTACGTCATCGATGCGGCCGAGCACATCGTAAGATCGGCGCCGGCGATTCCTGGTAAGAAGGCTCGATCCGCAGGCACTGCGGCGGCGGATCCCGTTCCTGTCGTGGTGCTTGATCGAGACGATGCGGCCCTCGCGGAGCGTGTCCGCGAGCGATATGCCAAGGGCGACTCTGTCATGGTTCTGTTTCGGCGGGGCGACGACGGAGAGGCGATGAAGGAATTGCTGGCCGACTTGATCAAAGTCGACAAGCGTCTTCCTGAAAAGAAGCAGCGTCTGAAGCTGCTCACCTACCATCGTTCGAAGGGGTTGGAGGCGGACGCGGTATTTCTAATTGGCGACTGCGTTCACATGACGGACTCCCCTTACAAGAATCAAGCGTATATAGCTGCACGGTTGGGTGGAGGTAACGACATTACGCCGTTCGACACAGCCCAGCGGCACGAAATTCTCCGGCTTGCCTATGTGGCAATTACGCGTGCCGCTCGCGAGTGCTTTTGGTTCATTGGCGCTCCCACTGGAGCTCAGGGGCGGCCCCGTGCATCGACGTACATTCCCATTGATAGACCGTATTTCCGAGACGAGCGCAAGAGATAACTATGGGGTGTGGTTGGGATGGCCGCCCGTTCTTCAGCGCAATCGAAATTGCTCTTCTCGAACCCGTTCTAGGGTGTTCCCACGCTGATCTGAAAGCGTACGGGAATGACGAGCTCGGTACGTGCAGGCAAGTTCGAAGCATGCGCCGAACACCGAATGGCATCGCTAGCGATGTCTTCGGTTGTGGCGTCAGGACGAACGATGATCTCAAGGGTAGGAATGCGGCTGTGATCGTTACAGCGGATTCTGCGAATGTATGATTGGAACCCCCACGAACGGGAGCAACTGCTGACAAGGCGGGAATCATCAAAGCAAGATGGATGGTCGGGGCGCAGTTGATCCAGTCATCGGAATCGAAGTGCTAGACATCGCATTACTCAGTGATCGGATGCGTGCCGATTGTTTCCGTTTCGTACCACTATTGGTTTGTGATTCAATTCAAGGTAATACATGCACGAAGAGAGACCATGCCTATAGATGATCTGATTCTCGCAGGGGACTACGACCATGCTGTTGTGCAGGTCGCTTGTCTACTCGACGACAAAACGGCGTATCTTATTTTTGCCTCAGCAGAATTGCTGCCGGCGGAGTTGCTAAGGCCACCGGAGGAGCCGTCAGTTTCCCTGAGAGTTAAGCGCTTCGGTGACCGCGCGCGCGTCTTTTTCCATCGATATATCGTTAGTGCTGAAGAAGCCGGTACGTGGTACGAGCGGTGTCGCAGCGGGACCGTTCAGCTTTTAGGCAACCACGCGGAGTGGACTCTGCGCTGTGCTGAGCTCTTCGAGGAGCCACCGTGGCCCTCCATGATTGTCGGTCAAAAGATCCCTGTCTCCGGCGACGTTTCGTCGCCGTCGCGGAGCCATCATCTTTTCCCCAGTTCGGCGTCCCCGGAACTGAAGCGATTGTTCGATATCCAGCCAGATGCGCGGCAGTGGGTTTCGGATCGCCTGCTGGTCGATCTGCTGCGGTATCCGGAACTGATTGGCTCGGTTCACCTCTTGTTGCCGAATCCTGTGTTGAGATCCGCGCACGTTTCGTTACACATTGCTGACGACGGATCCGAGGGTAGCGAGATTCACTTGGTAGCCCGCAAGGGGAAAACGGCTAGCGGACTGGAACTCACGCTGACTGAGCACCGTCCGACGGGCATATGCGCGATACATCGTGTCATCGCGGAACAACCGTACTTTGTTATTCCTCACAATGCCCGGACAGAGCAAGTCGAGTTGACCATCTCGTGTCCTCGACGCGGAATCTTGGACTGGCAACAACCCTTTGGATTTGTGCGAGAGGTGAATGTCTCCGGTTCACTGATTAGCGCGACCAAGCGGGTCGTTGTTCCAGGAAAGAACGGGGAAGCCGACCACTATGACGTGCAGATGAAGGCGCCGGGCTGGTCGAGTTCGAACGGTGAGGCGGTGCCGACAGGCGGAATTCCCGCCCGACTTCGATCTAGTGAATTTGATCGCCAGCGGGCGGATGAGGCAGAGCGTCTCGGGCAGAAATGGTTTCATGGCAACCGCAGCGAAGCTACGACATTTATCCGCGATTTGATCGGCAAGGCACGCAAGCGAGTATGGATCGTCGATCCATACTTCGCGACAACTGAGTTTTTTAGCTTTGCATTGGCGACCGCCTATGACGATATTGATGTTGTTATTTTGACGAGTAGTGACGAGCTAAAAAAGGCCGACCAGATTGATGTATCGAATGAGGCAGGTGCCGTACTGCTGCGTCAACTCGAAAGCAGAAAGGAGATGTCACACATCAAAGTTCGTGTCATGACGGGGACACCCGCCGTGCATGATCGCTTTCTCGTGATTGATGACAAGGTATGGTTGACTGGCAACTCCTTGAACTCCATCGGTGATCGCGCGGGAATGATGATTTCTGTTCCGGAACCGTCGGTTGTGGTAGATCGGCTTAATGAGGTTATTTATCACACACAGCGGACGAAGGAGTTGTCTGCTTGGGTCGCTACTCGAAATGCCGGAGACGAGGCGTGCATTTTCGCGGACCGAAGGGGGCGATACCTCAGGAAATTGGCGTATCTTCTAACCTCTACAATCCGAAACTCCTTGGTTCTCATGTTGAAGGGCCGCCGAAGTTGATTTGGCCATCACCTCGTCACGAAGGCGCGATTTCCGAGCTTGATAGTCAGACGATCCAGAAAGTTTACCTGATATCCAAGCGACGTTTGCACAACAGGGGAGCGGGCGATGATGCCCAATTGCTCGGGTGTGTTGCGTTCTGGGAGGTTGTGCGGCGGTCTAGGCTTGTCTTCGTATTCGACCCACATATGTCAGTTGGCTTGATGCGACGTTTGCGCAGAGAGCTAACACCGACAACTACGCGTGGATTGGAGACACTATTGCTGATTGGTGGTACGCAAGACAATGGCAAGTGCCGAACTGCGCTGGCTGAAATCGAGAACGCTTACGCGAAGGTGCAACGGGTGCCGAAAATCTTTTATCTCGATGGCATGAAATTCAATGAAGCTCCTTTTCCGCACGATCGATTCGCGGTTACAGACGGCGAGTTTTGGCACTTCGGCGGTACAGCGGGGGGGCGAGCAGTGAGTCGTGGCTGGAAGGCCAAGGACGTCGGTATTGAAGCGTTCATTGACGAGGCTTGGTCCCTCCTATCCAACAAGCAGAAGGTGAATGCATGATCGATCAGAGGTTGCGTGCGCAGAATGCATATTTGACAGATATGGACCGCCGCATCGATGAGGCGCGTCGGATTCGGGGTGCCTCTTGGTTTTCGTCGGCTTGCTCGATCCTATCCAGTGCCTTTGCTGACGCTCTCATTTCTGGCATCACTGCTGGACGGGAGCTAAGGGCCGATATTCTCAAAATTCTCGCGGAAACCATCGAGGGACGACTGAGTGAGTTGTCGGAATCCCCCGTTCCGGCGGACGTGACTCTTCAAGTTGCTACGGCACTGACGAATCGCCAATACAGGGAGGCTGGCGACGGCGACTACCTTATCGGGTGGAGTCTTGCCGATGCCCTGGGGATGAACAGTGACCCCTCCGGCGTGATCATGGATGTGGCGATGCTGACAGGTGAAAGCGATGTTCGGCTTTTCGCCTTTTACGATGGACTAGACCGGTACCTATCCAATGCATCATTGCCGCTTGTTGACGCGTTCTTTTTGCTGGTTGACCGCGTTGCATCCAATCGGTTCGAACTGGTATTGGGCGGATCGGATCCAATGTTTGCGGCCACCGAAGAAGCGTGGTCGAAGGAAACAGACTTGGTCGAGGTGTGGCGTGGGCGACAATGGGACCATTTCCACATGTACTCCGACGAACTGTCGGTTGTTCATGCATTGAGGCAGCGAAAACCCGACGTCTTCGTTGCCCTTTGTGATCGGCTGTTGGTGCCGCCGCTTACCGAAGCGGTCTTGGGTTGGCCAGCAATCGCAATGGACTTCGACACTATCCTTCGATTGCTTGCGATAGCTCCGACTGTTGAGAATCATGATGTCTCGTCGTGGAACCGTAGCCTTGTTGCACCTGTACTGCTGGAGGTCGGGTTCCGCCACCTGATCGAGCTTGGCGGTACACCGGTGCGGCCGCTAGCAGGGGTAAAAGAAGTCTCCTCGTTGGCCCGTCTCCTGTGGGAGACATGCTTGGCTCGTATCGACGGACGTTTTCTCATCGTCAACTGGTCTCGGCATCTGATTCGGCTAGCTGGAACCAGAAACAGTGAGTATTTCGACGGTGTATTTTCCATGATGGTTGAAGTCATGGCAGAGCGGGGAGTAGACGCGACGGCGATTAGGCGGTTCGCTAATCCGGACGTACCGGAGGAAGGGAGCGAAAAGGATATCGTCGACGACGGTTGGGATGCAAAAGAAATAAACTCAAAGCTTGCGCAAAGCTTTGACTATTTCATGATCGCGGCCCTGGTGAACGGTTCGGATGCAACACGTCAAAAGGCAGACGTCAGGTCAATATTTAAACGCCAACTGCATGCGAAGAATCCAGCGCTCTGGGATTATGGACAGGAAAGATTGCCGAACTGGCGCCACTACACCGTTGCCAAGCTGTACTGTCAAGAGAATGACCCTATAGGTGCGTGGAGTGAAGACTGGGCAACATTGGCGACCCAGCGTAGAGAGGCGGCACATTGGTCGTATCGCAACGACCGAGACACCGTTCATCCCAGCCTCTTTCTTGCCAACGTCGGAGTCGGCCTCATCGAATGGATGGTCGCGGACAGCGAGAAATTACACAATTTTGCTGCTCCGATGTGGAAGAAGGTTTTCGAGTCTGTTTTACCGTTTGCAATTCATTGGAGTCTTGCGGACGACAGATGGCGAAGTATTCTTCAAGCACTTTTCGCTCGTTATCCGAGTGCATATCGGGTTGCTGACGACGTCGACGTGCTCTGGCAGTATCTCGATGCGCTCGGGGGAGATGATCTATTGTTCACGGTTGCGGTCATTCATGTCTTGTTGAACGGTGCGCGTCTCGACTCACTAATCCAAAAGGACGGGGGCAAATCTGGCGTGGTCCAGCGTATTCAGGCATTCCTCGACTGGGATGAGCTATGTGGTGGGCGATCGGTAGGGGCACAGATTCGCGCTGCATGGAGCGACGCGGTCAAGGGCATGGACCAACAGTTACAGGCCGGCCCGGATGGTGGTGATCGTGTGTGATCGTGAAGCGAATGCCTCATGATGCAAAGGCTATGTTGTTGTCTTGATACATGTACGTTGACAGGAATTGCAGCGAAAGAGCACGAATGAAAATTTATGAGAATGTGGTAATCGGTAACTTTCTGTACGCGCTGGGCTTTGCGATCCGTGCCAGGCAGCAGGTTCAGTCGATGCCGAGCGTAGTCAATCTGCTTCAGCAGACGCCTTCCGACATGTTGCTCGGCGATCTGCTGCTCCAATTTCCGGGTGTGGTGCGTCTCTTGGAATTCAAGGTCGATGAGAATCAGTCGAACAAGGAACGCGCGCGCCATGCCGCCCTTTCGAATGCGCTGTCGGCCGACCCGACGATGGGCTCGGTATCGCGCCGTGTTCACTGGTATATCGAGGCGGGGCTATCGGAGAAGGAATGCCTCGCCGTCCGCGCTGTACCTTATTTGGATGCGTATCCGCGCACCAAACCGAGAGGAAGATTCGAACCATTCATCGAAGCTTTAGCCGACGAGGTTGTCGATGGCAGGTCAATGAAAGGCGATGCAGATGCGGATATGGAGTACATCCGTTGGGTGAAGCGGCTGCAAGGCGAGGGGGAAGTCGGGACAGGCGGGTTGCTGCTTGTCGCAAATGCCGACGGCAGCCTTCACTATGCACAACTGCTGGATCTGCTTGAGCTGCGCATAGAGCATCGCATGTGGATCGAGTTGCATGAGCAACGTTTGGAACGCGAACTGATTTATCAACACGAGCTGGCACTCGAACGGGAGCGGGCACTCGAGAGATCGTTCGAGCGTGGTGGTCCGAGGATGGGATGGTGAACATGCGTGCATCCGGGGAAGAGGTGGCGTTTCAGCGACTCTATGACGCTGCGAACAAGATTCTCGAAGCGACCTACAACGACGAAGAGACGGCAAGGAAGGCGATAGAGGCGCTGTCGACGACACGTACTCGGTTGGAGCGCAGGATCGATGAACTGTCTCGTGAGGTAACTAAAGCGGTTGACTCGTCGGTGTCGAAGACGGCAACCGAAGCCGCTCGTCTCCTGACGGAAAAATTCAAGGAAGCTGATGCCGCCGCAGAGCGGGCTCGAGATCGCTATGAGTTGGCTGGTCGACGGATCACATGGAAGCTCCTCAGTTGGGCCGTGGTTCTTCAATGCCTGCTACTCGTGGGTGGTTGGTTGATCGTGCAACGGACGTTGCCGTCGCAAAGTGAGATCGACAGTCGCTACCAAGTGATTGAGCGGCTTTCACAGCAAGCGTCGCGTTTGCGGACACAGATTGGGAATATGCAGCGAGACGCAAACGGACTGACAGTCAAGGTGGCGAAGCTGGAGCGACGTGGTGGGCGGCTCGAAATTGAAAATTGTGCCGAGAGCGGACAACCTCAACGGCTTTGCGTCAGAACGAACGAGTCTGATTCTGAGTCACCTATCACGATTGGTGAAAAGACCTATCGAATTCCGTGGGGATACTAGACGGCACGCTTTCGTGTGCGCCCGGATTCGGACGATCAACCCGTCGGAAATGCGTTGTCCTGCTGTTCAACCTTCGAGCGGGTTGTTAATTTTGCGAGTTGGTGCCGCAGGCTCATCGCGGACATGCTCGGGCAGTGCCCGACGTCTATCTCGTATCTGGTGGAGCAAAGATCCTTGCACCGTCGACGGACGTGTATCAGCTACCGGCACAAATGGCTTTTGCGGCCGACCAGCTTTACGCATTTCCTGGCATTTATCAGTACGCCGTGCAGCAATTTCCCTACGTGCCTATCAGCAGTACCTCGATTTTCGGCTTTCTCGGATCGTTGCGCATGAGCGGCGTGTAAGCGAGTTGAGGTAGCGTCAATCCGCTGTCGATGGGTTTCACGAAGGTGCTTGTTTCCCTCGCGCTGCAAGCGCTACATGTCGGTCGTCAAGACTGGGTGATCGGTCACCGTCGCTCGGGCCACCACGGTTTCGGTGCTTCCCGAATCAGATAGTCATCGAGATTCTTGTCGACGAGCCACTTGGGGCGCAAACCTTTGCCAGACCATGACTTTCCGGAGTCCGGATCATAATACATCGCTGGCGCTTTCTGTCGTTTGGTCTGGACGAAGCCAGCGGCACGCAGTAGCTCGATTTCCGTGATGCCGTACTCTTTCACGTGTGCGCCGATCTCGGCGAGTATGGCCTGCTTTTCCCGTTGCTTTGTTTCTTCAACAAGCAAATTTAATTGACCAAGTTGTTTTTGCAACTCGCGAATCGTTGGATTGTTCATGATGCATTGTCTCGAAGGGGATTGCGGGTCGAGTGTAATCGAGCAGTGCGCTTACGTGCTGCTGAGCATGGTGCCGCGACAGGCGGACACGCCGCAGCAACATCGTTACGCGGCACGATCGTGATGCGCTGTGCTGTCGTCAACCTCGAGCGCGTAGTCGATGAGAAGTTCCTCGCCAGTCTGTATGTCGCGCACGGCGTTGACGAATACACGGGCATCCGTTTCGATAGCTTTACAGTTCGGTGCGCTCGTGTAATTCAGCCACCGTGCGCTGTTACCGTCGCGTCCACCGTCAATAACCATGCCGTCCGACAGCGGTGTCAATCAGATGATGCGTAGATGGCGAATCTGCGCGATCTCCGGTGACCGCTTTAGGATCAGGTCCGCGACGTACTCAGGCAATAGGGCGCGCGGAATGTTGGCAGGGACGTCGGTGATCAATTGCGAGGCGACCTGTGCGATGAAATCGTCCGGCGCCTGTCGCAAGCTATGCTCGTAGGAGACGCGGTAATCCATGATTGTTCCGGGTGTGGCGGCGGGCGAGCGCGATTCTATCAGCGCATGGACCAGAGCAAGAGGCCCGGCTCGTGTGCCCACCGCGTTTCGAGAGCGGAGCGACTTCGCGTTGCGGACTGCGGGATCGACAGACGAAGATCATCGGTTCTTTGCCGGATGCCGGCTCCTCGACTATCTTGAAAGCGTTCGCTATTTCAACGCGTTTCCAAATCGGAAGGTGTTCCCCATGAGCGCTCCAACGGTAGAGGCCCTGTCGGCCGCAGCTCGCACGGGAATCACAGTCATCACCCTGGACGGTAGCACCAGACGAATACGTGGTGCCACGGCGTCGGTCGGAACATCGGTGGTCGATGTCTTTTTCGATCCGGAACTCGGCACGTACGTTTGGACGGTCGACGGAATCGAGCGAAGTGTTGATTGGGTGGGCTGGCTTCTGGAGACCTAGTAGGACCTGTTGGCTTGCCGGGGCGCAAGTCCGGGGAACTACTCGGGTCGCCGGCCCGGAGATAGTTTCGGTGATTTGTCGATCGATGACGATCGTTCGATTGAGCTGCAAAAAAAGAAGGTCGGGATAAGAGGGCGTGCCAATTGGCACGGCCGTTGCTGCGTCCTCAGTCGCAGTTGCGCAACTCCGCGCTCGAGCGCGCCCATCGCGCCAGGTGCCCCCGCTAGATGAACGCTGGAACGAAACGCCGTATGGGGCTTGAGCGCCTGATATTGTGATCGTCTCGGACATCGGGTGTTGAGCCGCGTCGGGAGCTGACGGAGATCAAGGCAAAAAAAGACGACGGACTCATCGGCCATACAGCACGAGCCCGTCTGGATTGCGGCCCTACGACGGCTGCTTTCCGGCTCGACAATTGTCGACCCATTCCCATGCCATGTCGTACCTGATGATCGCATCGGGACCGTTTTTCGCGGTGAAGTTCTTCTGCCATTTTTGCGTACAGGCATTGTCCTCGGTCGGCCACGAGTTGCGATCTTCAGCGGGAGGGGATGAGGCGGTCGACGTGGATGCGGCTGGATTGTTGCCGATAGGCGGGAAGCGTTGCTCGCATTGCGCCGACCATTTCATTTCTTGTTTTCCATCGGCATCCATCGGGTCCGGCGGCGTGGTGTTACGAAGTTCTCGGATGCAAGCTTTCACTTGCTTGATGCGTTCGAGGGCTGCGAGCGTGTCTGCTGTGGCCCGCGCTTCTTCTGGTGTGGGGACTTGAGCGCCCATTTGCCATACGCTGTGACTCACGGGCTCACCCGTGTTGGGATCGAACCGATCTTCGGCGCCGTCGAGCTTGTCGTTGGTAAATGACGCGCGGTAGATAACGCGCTTTCCGTCGGGGGCATAGCGGACCATCTCCCCGTTGGCCGCACCGTTTTCATAGTGCGCTTCCAGGAGCGTGTTTCCGGTTTTGCCGTCGTACGTTTTGACCACACCATCCAGCCGCCCATCCTTCCAGGGGAATTCCCCGATGAGCTGTTTGGTCGGTGCGTAGTAGATCTTCTCGGAGCCGTCCGGATTCCCGTTGCTGAAATTCGCATCGAGTACAGTTCGATCACCCGAGCTGTCGAATATCTGCATCGAGCCAGTGAGCGCTGCGTCGCTGAACGACATCTTCAGGCGAACGGTGTCGGATTGTGCGGCCTTGCAAGCAACATCGCCGGCGAGCATGCCGTCGCTGACCTTCACATCGCAGAGGAGGCCGTGGATCATCATTGAATCGATACCGCCGCGATAGGCCTCGGGCACGACGTACGCGCTGTTCTGCATCATCCGTTGGTAGCCTTGCTGGTTGTTCAGAATGTCCGGGGCAGGTACGTTGGTGACCTTCCCTGAGAAAGGCGTGTTCGCGTTGCCAGCATAGACCTTACCGTTGACGATTTGAACGTTGCGGTATTCGAGCACGTCGCCTTTGCAGCCGGCCAGCAGGGCCGTAGCGAGAGAGACAGTGGCTAGAGCCGCGACTTGTCGGTGTGAGTGCATGATTTTCATGGATTGGGACGTAATGAAAAGGCGAGCGCCTACGGGTGGTCGGCAATCGCAGATGTAAAAAAGCCGACCAGTGAACTGGTCGGCCAAAAAGGGTTCCGGCGATCCGAGGGGGTACATGCCAGAACCCAGGCCAAAGTGGTGAGACGCCGAGATCGGTTATCGAGCGGCGATCGCCGCGTTGAGCGCTGCCATGAGTGAAACGGGCAGGCCGTTCGCAAACTGAAGCGACTTCTCGGCGTACGTCGACGGGTACAACCAGCCGACCTGCAACCGTCCGGCACGAAGTGCGAGGATCAACTTCGCGCCTTGAACGAGCGGTTGCAGCCGGCCGTTGTTGGCTACCAGTGCGGAGAGGTTGGTCGGCGTGAAGTCGAACACCAACACGTTCGAATTGTTGGCGTAGACCGACCAGGTGCTCGGTTTGCCATCGACCGTTGCGGTATGGTTCGTAGCCAACTGAATGGAGCTCAATCCGACATTCAGCGCTGCAAGCTCCATGCCGATCGCTTGCTGAATCGCCGTGTACGCCGTGTTCGAATTACCGGCCGTCATGACGATCGTGCGGCCGTCCATGTAGGCGGGACTCGCACCGCAGACCAAACCATTCTGTATAACCGCGTTGTCGCACATCGGCACGGAAACCGGCAGCACGACGCGATCAGCGGAATAGGTCTGGATGCCAAGGTAGGCGTTGGTGCCGTTCGGGAATGCGGCGCCGGTCAATTGCGGAACGTTAGCAAAGTCGATGAAGCCCGATACAGTGGGCGCGGCCAGCGACAGAGGGTTGCCAGACAGATCGACGGAGCGGGCCTCGTACGTGAAGCTGATGCCCGATACAGGATCGGTGCCGGAGAGCGTCGAGCCGATACGCGCGAGCGGCAGCGGTGCGAGGCGCTGCGTTTCGGCGATCAGGTCGGACCACGTTCCATCTGCTCGGAGCACATACTCGCCGCCCAGCCCGTCGTACTTGCCGCCGTTGTAGGCCCCCAGCCCGACGTTGGACCACGTGTTGCTACCGACCGGCAGGTTTTCTTGCTGGGTGGTGCTCAGAGTGGCGTCGACGATCTGGCGAGCGTCGCGGACGAGCGCCTGATTGGTCGAGCCCGGCGTTGGGTTGTAGCCGCCGAAGAACGAGACCAGGTAGTCCACGAAGCTGTACGTTGGTTGAGCCAGGACTTGCGATGCATCGGCAATCTGATAGACCGGTTGTGCAGCCTGCGTCGCGAGATCGTCATGAGTGATCGCCGTTACGCTGCCCTTGGCAACCATCGCATTGAGCGCGTTGCGAAGCGTCGCGGCATCGACCGCGCCGCTTGTCGCAAACGTCGCGAGCGTGTCGACGGCTTGTGCCGCGAGTGTCTGGGTCGCAGTGTCGTGATTTGCGAGGTAGTCGGCGTCGGGATCGACCTGGCGACCGATCAACCCCTGCACAGCCGCGATGGCCTGCGAACGGCTCAAGCCGGTTTGCATTTGTGTGGAAACGAGCGTCGTGAGCGGGCTGACGACTTGGGACGGCGCAGACTGCACGACCTGCGACAGCGTGAATGACGCCGGGAACTGGAACCCGGCCGGACGGGAAAGATCCTTGGCGGTCGGCGTGATCTGAACCAGCAGCGTCTTGCCGATGGCGTCGCCGTCGTACGGAATCACGAACTGGCCGCTACCGTCGGTGACCGCTGCTGGTTCCCCGGAATCACACACTCCGTTGTTGTTCAGGTCCAGGCAGACCGTGGCGCCGGTCAGATAGCCATCAATGGCCTTGCCAGTGATCGCAGGTGGCGGCGTTGTCGGTGTGCCTCCACTCCCGGTCGCGGGTTGACCGGTGCCCGAGTCGCCGCCGCCGCCGCACGCGGTGAGGGCGGCTGCGATGGACAGGCCGAGGGCATGTTTGCTGAACCCCGTATGCTTTTTGGTTTTCATTGTTCCACCTTTGATTTTTAGTCATCGGAGGCCTGATTTCGTCCCACCCGATGACGTCGTGGTTATTGCGGCACTTTCAGGAACTAAAGTTGCCGTCCAGATGGCCTCCGCCTGGTTGATGACTGACGGCGTTAACCGGAGTCAATCCAGTGAAGACGCAGAATACTACCAAATCGGTAGTATTTGATGACGGCTAAACCGAGACGATTTTTGCTTTCCATGGTTTGAAGGTAAAAATGTCCGTACTCGCCCAGCGGCTGAAAGAGGCCCGGCAGCGTGCCGGGATGTCCCAAGAGAAGCTTGGGATCGAGGCAGGGCTCGACCCGATGTCCGCGAGCACGAGGATGAATCGCTACGAACTGGGTAAGCGCGTGCCGGATCCGGATTTGGTGGTCCGGTTAGCTGCCGTTTTGCATACACCGGCGACGTACTTCTATGCCGCTGACGATACGGAGGCCGATTTGCTGCTCAAATTTCACCGGTTGAGCAGAAATCAAAGGAGCTCAGTAATTGCGTTCGTTGACGAGCTCCTTCGATAGCGGTTCGTTTGGGGGAAGGATCAGTAATCCCCCGGCAGCAGAAACGTCGTCGACAAGCGATTCCATTCGGTGATAAGCCACACGGTTTGGCCGGTCGGCAACACGTAGCTGGACAGCAGGCGCAGCCCGGCCTCAACTGACAACTCGTTTTGCTGGCGATCGGACTCGGACAGGTCGCCCCAGTCGCCGCGCATGTGGCGGATCAGTAGGTCGACGATCGAGATGCGAGCGTCGGCGATGACTTCCAGTGCGGCTGGCGTCGCGAAGATCCGGCCGAGCTTGAAGCGTGAGCCGGTGTGTTGCGTGGATGGCAGATTCACGAAATTCTCCAGGTTATGGACGAACACGAGCCGCCGGATAAACCGGATGCCGAGTTCGCTGAATGGATAAGGGAAAGACGAGACGCAGGACGCGTCTCCGGTTTACCGAGCTTCGGACGCTAGGGCGTTTGGATAGTGCTTCGCGAGAATCAGATTCATCCTGTCGACCAGATCAGCACGTTTGAACGTCAGATGCCCGTTGCCGTTCTTGAACCAGCGTAGGTGAAAGTAGGCGTTCTCGGCTTCGGTCTTTCGTTGGCGCTGCGCATCCGAAATGAGACCAGACATGCCATGCCGATGATCCGGCTCCGGCTTGCCATCAAGCACGCTGAATACCCGCATCAGATCGTCCAGTTCGTTCGTGGTGTGATAGTTCGAGCTGCCTTGCGAGAACAGATACTTGACGATGATGCGCTTGCCGAATTTGAAGGGTTGATTCGTTTTGTAGTTCCACGACAGCCGCTTGAAGCACTGAAGAACGCCGCGCTCGAACATGTCGCCGCGCGCGCCGTAGAGCTGCGCGAAGGTGGCTTCGATGTTCGAGGAGGTGAGTTCCGGTACGTCGCCTTCGGCAATCTGGTTGCTCCATTGCTCACGGGCCTTCGCGTCCATGAAGGTGCGTAGCCCCGACTCCATCAGCAGGTAGTCCCAGCCGCGTATGTCGACGATGCGGACGATGGCGGCTTCGGCTTCGTCACGCTTTGCATATTCTCCGGTAATGGTCGGTCGTCCACGACAGCCGTAGCTTTCATCGAGAACGAGACGGGGAAAGCCGAGATGTGCCGCCTTGGCAAGCTGCTGAGCTTCGCTGAGCAGATCGAGGGCGGCGCGCACGCGTTCGACGACGGCGACGCGCTGGTTGGCGAGATTGGCGATGCTGATGCTGGGGACGAGCGTGTTCGATTCCATGTTTCATGGCGATGAGAAAGTGATGGGGAAAGCAACAGCAAAAGCGCCGGGCGCGAAGCCCGGCTTTATGCCGTCACATTGAGTTCGGCGAGCTGACGACGGAGTGCCGTCGCGCGCGCTTGGGAGCAACCGAGGTGACGACGGATGTCGGCGACGGTCGGTCGAACCATACCGGCGGTCACGTCTCGAACGAGCTGCGACAGGTGGTCGTCGATGGGAACAGCGTTCGATAACGGTGCGTCGTGAGCGTCGCGTAAAGGGGAACGACGGACCGTGTCATCTCGACCGGGCGTGATGTTTTTGCGACTAACGGTCGGCTCGGCGTGACTCGCCATGACGGGCGTGACTCCCGGTGGATCGGAATTCGTCACGTTCGTGACCGTCGCGACTACCGGAGCGGCCACGTCGGCCGGTCCCGTGACTGCCGGGACGACTGGCGACGTGACGCTGGTCGCGACGGAATCAGCCGCCGTTGCCGGCGACCGAAGCGCGACGGTCCACAACAGACACGCGACGCCTTCCAGTACAGCCGCGAACATCAACCCCGACACCAGGTCGAGACGCGGCGTCGTGACGCCGAGTAACGCTGCGAGTCGTGACGTGACTGGATCGACGCGTAATGCATCACGCTGCGCCGTGACGCGATCCGTTGCGGCCTGCTGACGCCGCACCTCGTCCGCCTCTGCGTTCAATGCGTCGAGTCGCGCCGCGAGTGTTGCGCGACGGGCTTGGAGCGTCGTGCAACGACCGGCGCAGTCACGGGCATTCGCGGCGGCGAGCTGCGCTGTCACGGTCGCGCGATCCGCCATGACGGCCGTGAGACTGCGAGCGGTTACTGGCTTGGGGACTACCCGTACCGTCGACGCACGCGCCTGACCGGCATGCTGCTGAGCCATCACAAAGAATTGCGCGTGTCCGTAACACGCCGTCACGAGACACGCGCCCCATAGCAGGCTACCTACGCTGCGCACCGCGACCGACACATCGCGAATCAGCGCCGGCAACAGGTGTGCGCTGACAATCAGCACGATGCCGATCGCGACCCAGACGACTCGCTCGGCCAACGTGCCGCCGCGCTGCCAGCCTGCCAGAATCGACAGGCTGAGCGCGGTGGCTGTTGCGGCGGTTGCCAGCACGAACGCCCAGCTCCGCGCGCTCATGCCGCTTTGCCGCCGAGCAGGACGGCTTTGCGTTCGAGCTTGTCGCGCAGGGTAGGCGGCGTCTCGGCACCGCCGCTGTTCACCGCATCCGATCGTTCCGGCGTCGTCTCCGGATAGAACTCTTCGGCGATGGCGGCCCGCTCGTCGGGGCTATCCTCGAACGCGCCGTTGGCGAACCCCGCGCGTGCTGCGGCATCGAGCGCGGCCTGATCGAATCCGGCGGCGCGGCGACGCGTATCCAGCTCCTTCGCCTCCATCAACGCCTGTTCGAGCGTACTGCCCGAACGCACGCCGAGGTCGACGTAGTAGATCGCCGACCGATAGCTCTGGGTCGTTGACTTGCCGCGCAGCTTCAGTTCGAGCGGCAGGCAGGCGAGCAGATTACCGGACACTGCGCGGAAGTAGTGCAACCGCGCAGCAAGGGTCCTGATGCTATTGAAACTAGTTGTCCTGAATATGAACGAACCCAGCTCATCCTCGTCGCCGACGATGACGTTAAGCCGCCCGTACGGCTTGCAACCATCCTGTTGGCCGAAAGCGCAGCCGTCCGGCGAGGGGCAGGGAAGGGCTTCGATGCCCGCATCCGTCACACGTCGGCACGTCTCGCCGTTGCCGACGCACACGGGCCGTCCGGTATCACGGTCGAACAGCGTGTACTCGGCACGCAGGTTCAGGTCCGGATCGTTGAACAGGACGCGTACGGGGATCGTGCGCAGCTTGCCCGAACTCGCTTTGCGCAGCGTTTCGTTCATCGGATGCAACATCCACTCGCCGCGCTGCTGGACTTGGGTGGTGAGTGTGAATTGGTCGTCCTTCTCGGGCAAGCGCTTGCCGTTCTTCTCGACAATTTTTCCGATCGTGATGCGACCGACAACCGGTGGTGTAATAGCCAAACCCTTGAGCATGATGGTCCTCCAAATAGAAAAGGGAAAAGAGAGCAGCGATCGCCGGTAAGCTGTACGGGCTACCGAGCGAAATGCGATTCGAGCTTGATGTGGATTTCCTGGGCGACGCCGTGCCAGGCACGCGCGCTTACAAGCGGGTGATTCCCGAGCTGTTTATGCAACTCGTCGAGAGGAAGCTTGGCGACGCGTTCGGCGTGCTTGCTCAGCGCGTCCATGACGAACGCCTGTGCAAGCGCGCCGTACCGCGAGAACTCCATGATGTCGGTGAGGCATTCGAGATTGGTCGTGTGTCGACTCACGGTCAGACCTCCGTTAGGTGGAAATGAGGAAGCGTCGGGAGCCGGGTTTCGATGTGGCGTACTGTTGTTGGAGAGCAGGGTGATCGGCCAGCAACCGTTCCAGGTCGACCGAGGAAGAGTCCTTGCTGCGCTTGAACGACACGGCACCGGTCTGGAAGACAGCCCGGATTGCGTCACCCATCGCTTGCTGGATCGTTTGCTTGAACTGCGCTTCGAGCTGCTGACGCGTCTCGATCTCGGCCCGTACCGCGACCAGATCGGCAAAGACGGACGACAGGCGGTGGTCGTCGCTGAAGTCGATCGTTTCGCCGTGGCCCGGATACAGGTGCCGCAGCGCACGGTCGGCCGACTCCGATCCATCAGCGGGCGGTGGCGTGTCGGTTTCCACGAAGCGCCAGAAACGTGCTTCGAGTTCGACCAGGCGCCCGATCAGCGCATCGTCGCGCTCGATCCGATGGACTTCGAGCGCCTGTCCGCACAGCAGCACGGCGACGTGTGCCGCCGTCTTGCCGGTCACGGCCAACTGGTGCTGAACCTGAATCTGTACGTACTCGGGTACGCCCTCGCGCCAGAGCCGCGCACCGAACTCGCCGGCCGTCTTGCACTCGAGGATCTGAATGTCTGGCACACCGACGACCTCACGATCGATGTTGGCGAGCATCCAGGGGATCGTTGGATGGCGTAGTACCGCGTTGACCTTGCGCACCTTGTTGCCGGTCTGCTGGGTATAGACGGCCGCTACAATGGGTTCGAGCAACGTGCCCCAGTACGTTGGCGACGTCGTATCGTTCGGATCAGGACGTGGCAGGCCGTCCGCGCGGCCGGTCTTGTCGAGCCACAATTCCAGCGCGCTCATGTACGGATTCAAGCCGACAGCGGCGGCGGCGTCGGAACTGCCAATACCGGTACGACGCACGGCCAGCCAGTCGTCGCGACTTAGCTCTTGCGTTTTGACGAGCTTCAGTGCGGGCTTACGTGTACGGGGTGGTTCGGGGTGAGGCGTAGTCATGGACTTCTCCAAAAACAAAAACGCCCGGCAGATCGAATCTGGCCGGGCGATAGGTGAGGGAATGCGGGAGCTACGTGGAACCGATACGGTGAAACGCGTCTTGCAATGCGTCGTGCGCGAAGGTCACGAGCTTGCCGTTTCCGAGGTGGACAGTCGTGCCTTGGGGTTTGATTTGCAGGATCGTGGCGTAACGGCCGCCGAACCGTAACCCTGCTCCGCGCGGAATCTGGATTCGCATGTCGACGGCCAGCAGCAATGTCGGCGGCTTCATGCGACAAGCTTCATCGCCTCGTCCCAGGCGCGTTGCTTGAGCGTTGCGCCCGCACCGAACCATGCGGCATCGAGACGGTGATCGTCACTGCGCGCACGACGATGGTGATCGACGTACTCGGTCACGCTGTTGAGCAAGCCCCACGCCGTGCCGGATGCAGATGTCAGATCCGAACCTTTTCCACGCCCAGCGTAGAGCTGACCAACAGCCTTGATCGCGCGCTCGTTGACAGCAACCGTTTCGCGATCGGGGAGACTGGCGGTCGAATAGGTCAGAACACGGCGCAGAAATGCTTCGGCTGCTGCGTCTGTCACCTTGCGTTCGGATAATGCCTTGCTGCGTGCCATGAAGGCATCCCACGTCGAGACCGCGATCCCGAGCTGGCGTTTAACCGCAGCCGCATCGAACTGCGAGCGATGCGAGACCTTGATTGCGCCGACATTGTGATCCAGGGCGATTTGCAAGGTGTTGTTGCAGACGACGCGTACCGACGTGAACTGGGCGGTGGTGGCCAACGTTCCGTCGCAGGCCGTGGCGAGCAGCAGATAGCCGTTGATCTCGTCTTTGCCTTTGAGCGTGCCGGATTGTCCGGTGCGGGCGAGCGCCCATAGCTTGCGACCTTCCTTCAACACGCCGGCCGTCTCGAGCTGGAAGCCACCGATCTCCGTCAAGTCGCGATAGAACTCCAGCACGTCAGACGGCTGAACGACCTGATAGCGCGAAGACACCACGCTCAGCGGAGCCTTCGTGTCCGAGCGGTACAGCACCTTCTGTTCGGGAAACGCGTGGATCGAGCCGAGGCTGCGGTTGCCGGCGGCGACGAAGCGTACTTCGGCTTCTTCGATCCGCCAGTCCATCCCGGCGGCTTGTGCCCAGACTTCGAGCGGTTGTTTCGGGGCGAGCTTGTTGCCGAGACCGTGCCAGGGTTCGGCACCGACGTACGCCATGGTTTGAACGAGATGCATGAGAGAACACTCCTATTGGAAATTCACAGTGCATAAAGCTCGGCCGAGGCCGAGCGGAATGAAAGAAATGAGGGAGAAGTCGAGAGACGGATTAACGAGGATGGACGCTAAAGGTTCGTCCGCAGGCGAGACAGCGCCAGTTGTCGAGCACTTTTTGATCGATGGTTTCGCCACATGCCGCGCCGGTCGCACATCCGGCCGCACCGGCGACGAGTCCGGCGAGGACGGCGCCGGCGATGCCGCCGCACGCGGCGCCGAACGGTCCGCCGATCAACCCGGCCGTTGCACCGACTTCCGCGCCGGACAACGTAATGGCGATGGCACTTGTCGCGCCTGCCGCCGCGCCGATCGCACCGCCAATGCGTCTTGCGGTATGACGTGGTTCCGTTCGTGGTGAGTGGCAATGCGGACACGAATAAACTGGGCCCGCACCCGGACGGTAATGAGTCGCTTCAGCGGTACCCGGTTGCGACGCGTGGGCGGACCAGGGTTCCTCTTCGTCGTCGAACGGTAGAGGGTCACGCATGAGCGGCACCCTCCTTGCGGATCTTGCCGACGTACTTGCAGTGGCACGCGGCGACCAGCGCACCACCAATGAACGCGAGCGCGAAAGCGGCAAGGTAGTCGAGGGGAGAGGGGGAGAGCATGCTTGGTTTCCTGAGAAGGGAGGAACGCGTCGGAATGCGACAGCCCGCCGACGTTGATGGAACGGCTTAGACTTGCAGAGGGGAATGGGCGGCATGGGCCGGATTCAATGAAGCGTTGCGCCGAAGGTATGGCCGCACGACAGACACCGATGGTTGTCGAATACGTTGTCGTCGAGCACACCTCCGACAGCTGAGCCGGCGATAGAGCCGGCCGCGCTGCCGAGCAATCCGGCAATGACGGCACCGGCCAGTCCACCGAACACTGCGCCGACCGGTCCGCCGATTGCTCCCACTGCTGCACCGGCTTCCGCGCCGGATAACGCCATAGCGACACCACCGGTTGCACCAGCGGCGCTGCCGAGCGTACTGCCAGCGCGTCGGCCGATATTGAGCGTATCGATCCGCGTCGAGCCGCAATGCGGGCAGCCATGTACGTCCGCAGGGGACGAGGCAGCTTTCGCCGCCGGTTGCGGGGCATAGGAGAAGTACTCGGAGGGCGGCGGTGCGCGATGCGCCTCCGGTGCGTATGACGCGGGTTCGAAAGGCGGTTCGTCAAAATCGGGTGGTGCGAACGACGGATTAGGGGATTGTGCGCGGCTTGACGATACGGGTGCCGGGTCGCGCAGAGCGTCCAGCGCATGATCGGGATACGGCGCCTGCGCTTCCCATTCATCGTGTTCGTGGATTTCGGTGAACGATGGCGAGGAGGGGGCTGGGGTTTGAGGGGAAGTGGGACGATCCTTGGTCGCGAGCCAGTAGAAGCCGAACGCGAATATCGCGACGAGTATGAGTGCCAGGCCGACCAGCATGGCGGTATAGAGAGTGGAATTCACGAAGTCTCCTGAGCGAAGTGCGCCGATGCGGAAGTTCATCGGTGGAGCGGCCAAAGCTGACCGTGCTCGTGGAGGTGATATAGGTTTGAAAAATAATGGGATCATCCGTTTTGAAGTCCCTGTAGCGTGAAGCCTCCTGTGCTTCCGTTTTTCCGTCCGCATTTGTGGTAAAGTAACCGGAAGTCAATTTCTGGGGTGTACCCATGTCTGACACTGTCATTTTCCACGGGGCTGCCGATGTCGATGCTCGACTGGCATTATTGGGGCTTGACCAGCAGGTCCTCATAGACGCAGTGTTGCAGGCGCTCTTGTACAAGGCGCGTCTCACCTCTCATCACCCCAATTTGTATCGGCACTCCGTACTGACCAATGAGGCGGTTGCTGCCCTGCGGGATTTCCTCGTTCCGCGTGGCTGGGGAAAGCAGGACGAAGGCAATTACGAACTGGTCGTAAATCCGGAGATTAATGTCGCGATTGCCGTGGCTTCGGGAGACGATGCGACCGGTATCAAGGACCGCACGCCTTCCAACAAGAGCGAAAAGGGCCCGCGTACCGTCAAGGCGGTGGACGACAACCGGACGGCGGATCTGTTTCCCGAAACACTGCCGCCCGTAGCGGACGAACAGCGCGCTCTCGATACGTGGATACTGCTGCACCATCATGCTGGTGGCGCGATGCGGCTTGAACTCTCTCGTCCGAACGGTTACGACTCGACTCAGCGTTTCGTGATTTCATGGTCTGAACGCATCGTACTTGGCTCGATTGAACTTGATGGCGAACCGACCGTTTTGCCGATTCCTCAATCGCCCGATGTCGACGTGGTCGTAAGCCGAAAGTAACGCAATCAGGTAAGTGATGTTTAATGCAAAGCGATTCTCGCTGGCGCGGCGCCGGCGAGGTCTGACCAAACGAGAGGTCGCTGAACGCATTGGTGTCAGCGAGAGGTCCGTGTCCGCGTACGAAAAGGGCGATCAGGAACCCGAGCCGTCGAATATGCAACGCATTGCGGCAGCGCTCGGTTTCCCAGAAGCGTTTTTTTTCGCGGGTGACCCCGAAGAACTATCTGAGGGCGTGGCCAGCTTCCGTTCGATGTCGAAAATGAGCGCGCGCCAGCGCGACAGTGCGTTAGGTTCCGGCGCGATAGGGTTGATGCTAAACGAGTGGTTGGAGCGCAATTTCAATCTACCGTCGTCCGACCTGCCTGACCTGGGACGCGAACCGGGTAGGCTGACGGCCGCTGCGGTTCTGGAAGACTTCGAGGAGGGCATTCCATTTCCATCCACCTCCACGGCTTACGATCCCGAGGCGGCGGCCGAGGCGCTGCGCTCTCAATGGGGGCTCGGTGAGTTGCCGGTCAAGAATGTAATTGCCCTACTCGAATCGAAGGGCGTGCGCGTGTTCTCGCTCGCTATCGATGCGAAAGAGGTCGATGCATTCTCGATGTGGCATGGCGGTACACCCTTCATGTTCCTGAACACGTACAAGTCAGCAGAACATTGTCGGTTCGATGCGGCACATGAGTTGGGCCATTTGGTCCTGCATCGACATGGGCAGACGCAGGGGCCCGAACTGGAGCGCGAAGCGAATGCGTTTGCATCGGCGTTCCTCATGCCCCGCAAGAGTGTGCTGGCCTATGCGCCTCGTACGGCAACATTGCCGGGGCTGGTGCGCGCGAAACATCACTGGAAAGTGTCGGTCGCGGCGTTGAACTACCGAATGCACGCACTTGGGCTCACGAGCGCTTGGATCTACAGGACGTTGTGTATTCAACTGGCAGAAGCCGGCTATCGGACAAGCGAGCCAGAGCCGATGACGCATGAAAAGTCGCAAGTGCTCGAGAAGGTTTTCAAGGCGCTGCGCGATGAAGGAACGTCAAGATCCGACGTAGCCCATGCGCTTGCGATTTCGCCAAAGGAGATCGACTCCCTGACGTTTAACCTGATGCTGAATCTATTGATGGGGCGCGGGGAAGGTACGCGTTCTAGGGAAGGGGCTATGCGTGAAGGGCTTCATCTGATTCATACGCGTGACAGCTCTCCCTCGAAGCGCGGCAAGCGTACCTGACGTGCTTGTGATTGAGCGCACCGAGCAGCTTGGGAATCAAAGACTGGTGCTCCCTGGTCCTAATAGCTTCGATTTCGACGTGGTCTGATGGTGAGGGCGCGACGCCGCGCGAAAAACATCGGCGTTGCAAAACTGTGAGGAACTCATGCCAACATATGCGCCAGAAAGCGGTGTCGCTATCACCGATGTTCGTGTCAGCAATTTTCGCTCGTTGGCCAACGTCGAGGTCGAGCTCAATGACTTGACCGTGCTCATTGGAGCAAACAACGCTGGAAAAACGAGCTTCCTTGACGCGATGTTCGCGGCTATTGGCTCCGGGCGCAGGCTGTTGGGACAAGATGACATCCGGCTGATGCACGGCGAGGCGATGCCGCCAAAAGACCGGCGGGTTGTCGTCGACATTCGGATTCGTCCCGTCGACGAAAACGGAAAGATCGTCGACAAGTTCCCGGAGGGTAGCTTCTGGACTGCTTTGTGGGGGCCCGGCATCGTGCTGGACGATCACGATTTTGATGAGTTCATGGCCTTTCGCACGACGCTGGCTTGGCGTGTCGAAAAAGCGGACTACGTCGTCGAAAGGCTCTTTCTCAAGGAATGGAAGCTGTTTGATGAGTGGATTGACACGCCGACGCAAGACAAGCCAATCACGGCGGCACAACTCGAACCGGTCGCCTTGCATTACATCGATGCCAAGCGCGACCTTGAGGACGACTTGCGCCGCCAAGGGTCGTTCTGGCGACGAATGACCGAGGATCTCGGCTTGTCTGGCGACGAGGTGGCCGAATTGGAGGCAGCTCTGACCGGGATCAACCAGCAGATCGTGGACAAGAGCTCGATGCTCCAGCGCCTGAAGACGAACTTGTCGGATTTGCAGGCGGTGGTTTCTGCCGACAGCGCAGGTATTGACATTGCTCCGGTCGCGCGGAAGCTGAGAGACCTGTCGAAAGGCGTCGACGTGTCGTTCTCAACTGCGGGGGCGCAGTCGTTCCCGCTCGCGCGCCACGGGATGGGCACGCGGAGCTTGGCCTCTCTGCTCGTCTTTAGGGCGTTCACCGCTTGGCGCGGGGACGTGGCAGCGAAGAACAACGACAAATTGCATTCTGTTCTGGCCTTGGAAGAACCAGAGTCGCACCTTCATCCGCAGGCGCAACGATCGCTGTTCGTGCACATCAAGAAAATCAAGGGGCAGCGCGTCGTCAGTACTCATTCACCGTATTTTGCCGGCCAAGCTCAATTGGAGGACCTTCGGCTCTTCATCAAGAAGGGCGGAGACACGGGAGTGCGTAGGCTGGACTTGTCGAAGCTCGAGAAGGTCGACGATATCCGTAAGTTGCAGGAGACGGTCATCGAGTCGCGAGGGGACATCCTCTTTGCGAGAGCCGTGGTTTTGTTCGAGGGGCAGACGGAAGAGCAGGCGCTGCCGATTTGGGCGGAAGCCTATTGGGGAGCGTCAATTCACGAATTGGGGTTTAGCTTTGTACGGGCGAACGGAACAGACTACTTCCCGTTCATCTGGCTTGCAAAGAGCCTTGAAATCCCTTGGTATGTCGTGGGGGACGGGGAGCAGAAGCCGATCACCGACTTGGAGGCGGCCTTGAAGAAGGCGGGGCAGCCCAACATCGCTTCGTCTCCCAACGTCGTTGTCGTATCCCCTGGTAAAAACTTCGAGACGCAGTTGCTGGAAGACGGCTATCTTGCTGAAATCGAAACTGCTCTTAACGAAGCGCACGGTCGGGAGTCCTTCTTGGACGAATTCATCGACAAGCATCATGGGTTGGAATTGGCGAAGGGAAAGGGCGCCAGGGACTACAAGAGCGATGGAGGTAGAGTTCGCGCCGCCGCTGATGCCATGAAAGCTTCCAAAACACGCCTCGCTAAGCCGTTAGCCCGAACGATCTCTGGCTTGAAGGACCCGGATAGACGCTTTCCGACGCACATCGAGAGGTTGTTTTCGGTCATCGGAGAGAATCACGGAATTCAAAAGCTGGTAGTAGAGGCGGAGGTCGAGGAACAATGAACAGTCCAACCAAGTTGCGCCTGTCGACGCTGCAAGCCCAGGTCGTCGAACATGTCGACGGCGCGTTGCTTGTGGTAGCCGGTCCGGGCTCCGGCAAAACCCGCGTGCTGACGGAGCGAGTCCGCTCACTTCTCACGAATGTTCCTGGTCACTTTCGTGTGCTGGCGCTGACGTTCACCAACAAGGCCGCCGACGAGATGCGCGATCGCCTCTCTGACTTGGGCGAAAATCGGCAACGCGCGTTCATTGGCACCCTCCACAGCTTCTGCTTGGAAATGCTGGTGGAGCGAGGGAAGCTTGTGGGCGTGGAAGGCGAACCGCACATCTTTGAACAGCATAAGGACCGGAAGGAAGTTTTGCTGGAGGCGATTCGGCAGGACCCCGTTCTTGACGAGGAACTCAATCAGATCGTCGATCGCAAGGAGCGAAACAGGCGGGTCGACAACTGGCTTCAAATGGTCTCGCGCGTCAAGGCGCATCCCATCACTTGCGCGGTTCTCAGTGACGAACTCGACAAGCGAGTCCTGGACGCCTACGACGCTGGGCTGCGCGCCTGTGGTGCCTACGATTTCGATGATCTTTTGCTGCTTGGTTACCGGCTGCTGACCAACAATCCGAAGCTGGCGGATTTTTATCGGAGGCTATACAGGTTCGTGTGCGTTGACGAGGCGCAGGATCTGAACGAAGCGCAATACGCACTGCTTTGTGCGCTGTGCGGAGACTCGTATAAAAACGTCATGATGGTGGGGGATCCAAAACAGTCGATATATGGGTTTAACACCTCAAGCCCGGAATACATGGAGAAATTCCGGTTCGAGTTCGCAGCGAAACTGATCGAGCTGACTGAGAACTTTCGATCTTCGCGGGCAGTGGTGAACGTTGCTCGCTCCATTGATCCGAATTACCTGGTCGACGCACAGCTTCCGATCAAGGGTGGCGCGCGCGTGTTCGTTGGAGATGACGAAGAGCACGAGGCGCGGTTGATAGTTGACGAGCTTGAGCTGCTGTTTGTCCAAGGACACCCGGATGTTGAGGGTGGTGTTGAACCATCGAAATGTGCGATTCTGGGGCGAACCCGTTTCGCCTTGCTCGCAATAGAGAACGAACTGCGTCGACGCACCGTTCCCTTTTACAAGCGATTGACCGCTAATCACGAAAACGAATCCGACCTTGTCGACGAGTTCCAGTTGTCGTTGCGCGTCCTAGCAAATCCTAGAGACCGGCTCCATTGGGCTGCGTTGGCAACGAAATGGATGACGCAGCCGCCAGAATCGGTAACGGACGCCATGGTCGCACTGGCGCAGATGGCGCGGAGTGCGGCCGAGCAGCGAGCCAAGGCAGTGGCAGAGGCGGTTGCTTCGATTGTTCAGAACACCGCACGCCTGGACCTTATGCCGGCATTCAAGTTGTTGAGGAGTTATGCTGACTCTCTGGACGAGAATACTAGGCGCGCGATCTATGAGGACGTAGCCGTCTTCCAGCAAGAATGGGATCAATATCTTCGCTCGGACGGGACGTCGCGTACATTGTCCGGATTTATGAGCAGCAAGGCGTTAGGTGCTACGCAAAAGGCTCACCGCGATGGCGTTGCTCTGCTAACCGTTCACTCGTCCAAAGGGCTTGAGTTCGACGTGGTGTTTGTTGCGGGGATGGCGGAAGGGACATTTCCCGACTATCGAGCGATTGGCCGAGTGCGTGAGATGGCTGAAGAAAGCCGAAATGCATTTGTTGCGGTCACACGATCAAAGCGTTTGCTTTACTTGACTTATCCCCGAGTTAAACTCATGCCGTGGGGGGATTATCGTGCTCAACAAGCATCTCGATTCATTCCCACGTCCTGAGTTGTCGGTTGATGGCCGTCGAATAGATGGGAGCAATCAAACGGAGCATTGACGTTGTCTGTCGACCAGTTGAAACGATTGGGCCAAGCGCTTCGAACATACGGATTGAGGCTGCTGGAATCGAAGTGGCATGGCTGGAACGCGCAATATCGCTTCCGATGCCGTAACGGCCATGAGGTCAGCCGATCCGGTTCCCATCTCTACTACCACCTCGTTGCGTGCCCGACTTGTCGTGATCGGGAATCATTGCAGCATCTTGATCAACTTGCGCGGCAAGCAGGCGGGCGTTGTTTGTCTGAGCAGTATGTCGGTCGTACGGCGCGTTATCAGTTTGTTTGCCGTCAAGGACACGTCTTCGAGAAGACAGCCAGCAACTTGCAGAAAGGATCGTGGTGCGTGTTGTGTGCTCGTGCGGAGCATTCAAAGCGGATGTCTGATCCGGACGGGATGAAACGCTTGCGTGCGGTCGCGCGGGATCGCGGCGGGAAATGCTTGTCGACGACCTACACAAAGCTTGCAAATCGCTATCGCTTTCGGTGTGCGGAAGGACATGAGTGGGAGACCGTTGGTCTCGAGGTGCTGCGAGGCTCATGGTGTCGACAATGCGCGAACAAGCAGAAGTCGGAGGCGTATCGCCGTGCTGACGGCCTCCAAGCGATGCGGACTCATGCGTTGAAACGTGGCGGCATTTGTCTTGCGACCGAGTACATCGGAAACGATGCCTATTACCGGTTTCGTTGCGGGCATGGTCACGAATGGGATGCGCAGGGAGCGAAGATCTTTCGAGGATCGTGGTGCCCGAGATGCCAGAATAAGGGCAACGTATACGACATCTCCGACATGCGCCGTTTAGCGAAAGCACACGGTGGTCGGTGCCTCTCTCGTACCTACAAGAACGCCGCGACGAAACTTGAATGGGCATGCGCACATGGACATCGCTGGTCGGCAGTGCCGGGGGCAATCGTTGCGGGGAGGTGGTGCCGTGTGTGTGCGTATGATGGCCGGAAGCTAGGGTTGAAGCTGATGCGAACAATCGCGAGGGAGCGCGGCGGTCGATGCGTCTCGACGGAGTATGTGAACTCCAGCACGAGGCTTGAGTGGGAATGCCATATCGGGCATCGTTGGTTCGCGACGCCGAATACGATCCGAAACGGGCACTGGTGTCGACTGTGCGCCTACCTGGAGATGACCACGAATCCAAAGACCATTCGTAAGCGCCGCCATTTGCCGACCAAGGTCTGATAGCGCACCGGGTGGGCAGTCGGGCGCTCAGTTGAGGATGCTTTAGAATTTGGTTGGCTGATACGATCAGCATGAAGCACCCGAATAATTGTCAGGAATGTAAACGAGGGCGTCATGTTTAAGGGCATCAGTGCCATTGTGATTGGGGTGGGCCTTCTTGTCGCTGCTGCAATCAGCGCACAGTCGACTAGAGAGTTTCTTCGAACATCGATTGTGGTACCGGGCCTCGTCGTTAAGCTCAATGCTGGCGGATACCATCCCGAGATTCAATTCACTACCAAGACAGGGCAGCAGATTTCGTATCCGCAGGGCGGGATTGTCACGAAAGTGGAGCTGGGTCAGCGAGTCGAAGTGCGATACCAGGCCGACGATCCTGATGGCAGCGCTACGATGAACGTCTTTGCCGCGATCTGGGATTCGACGATTGTTTTTGCCTTCATGGGCGTGGTCGCGATCGTGTGTGGGATCATGAATCTGCCGTCACGGACATAACGAGAAGCAGAAGAGAGAGGGCGTATGTCGTATCTTCGGAAGAGCAAGTGGAAATATGACACTGGCGCGGGCGGTGGGGTGAGCGTCGACATCGTGGTCGCGACGGGTGGAAATATCGTTCTCACTGATCCTCAGAAGCATTCGCAAAGCTTCTACTACGGTGGTGTGGGCATTGGTTACGGTTGGGGCGCGAAGATTCCGAAAATCAAGTTGCCGAGATTCACAATTCCCGAGTTGAAATTGCCGAGCTTCGGTAGCCACGACGCAAGTGCGGCTGGTTCGACGTATGATTTCCCGAGTCATGGAACCGTTTACATGACAAGTGCGTTTAAGGGCAGCGAGCTTACGCGATCGGATTTACAAGGCGGGACCGTCTATCTTGATGGCTACGGCGGGGCGGTTGTCGCGCAGGGAGGGACCGTCATGCTGTTGGGCATCAATCCAGCATTGCTTGCGCTGGGCCTGACGAGCCCAGCCATGTCGATGATTCTGGCAGAGGCCATTGCGGATGCTCCGGCGCTGCTCTTCATGCATGGTCTAACGGCTGGCTTTCAGGCCGGTTTTGGTGGCGGTATTTTGGCTGGATATCTCCACTGACCTATGCCACGGGTTGAGTTCCGGGTTGGGGAGTGCACCGTAGAAGTTCTACGCCCGTTTCAGCGGACAGAACAACAAGTTGGATGTAACTGCCCGAATGGGCATAGGGACCGAAAAACTGGTCCATGATCGCGGAAAAGCGGTGCAAGCTCACGTCTCTTGTTGCCGACTCCGTCAACGACAGCAGAACCTCAACGCCACGGACGAACGAGGGGAACTGGCCGTCGAGAGACATCCACCTGATTGCCGGTTTGCAGTTGAGGTCGACGATAGAGTCGATGCAACGCTGAGCAACCACGCTGGATCGTGGGGCGTGTTGACGGAGAAAATCCTTCAAGGCAGGCAATCCGGATCTCGTTAAATCAAGCGGGTGAGGGGCCAAGGCCGACAGGACACGCCATAGAGCGCCGTGTCCACGCGGCAGGGATGTCGGCAAAGTTGGCCTTGAAAGCAGGGTAATGGGGCATGCGAGCGCCGAGCCCTCGTACAGAAGATCGCTATCTGGCGCACCGATCGGCAAGCGCGATGGCAGATCTCCGTTTGTTGCTAGCACGTTAACGTCGACCTGCGGATGTCGCGGATTCGCAGGATGGCCGTGTAAATTCAGCAAGGTTAGTAACGGCGTTGTCAGTGCGGCACTTGGTGCGGCTTCCGGATCTCGATCGGCGACCCAGTACACAGTGGAAGCTTCCGGGGACTGAGTGTGGCTAAACGCTCGATACGGCAATACCCGAGTTCTGGACGTTGGGTGCGTGACAACAGGCACTTTTTCTATCTCCGATTCCGTGCGATCACTCAGGTACACGCCTTCGATCGAATAGACGCTGAGGGGGACGCCGGTTGCCAACGGGATCGGGACGATTGGATAGGTCGCATCGCTGCTCGTGAGCTGAATCGGGGTTGCCGCGCGCTCGAACAGATTGACGACGGGAGTACAGAACGGCCGGAACGCGCCTGTGCCCAGAGGTGCGAGGATCTGGGCAGCAACGGAATCGTTGGGCGTCCCTCGCACAGCAACGTGAAGAGTTAAGCGTCGTGCCCCGGCGGCGCGCGCGGCGCGGCGGATTCGCCCTAGGTCGATGTCGATGAAATCGAATTTTTCCGGATAGGCGAAATACTCGATCAGACTCCGGAAAGACTTTGAACCGGTTGGCTCTTCGTCGGGCAATAGATGCTCGTCGTCACCAAAGCCAACTGCATCGATCGGGACTTTCGACAAGCTGATCCAGCGCCCGCTGTCGTCGACTTCCACGTACGCGCTCGACGCCCGAAGCAGCAATGCATCGGTAAGTGCGACGACCAATGGCCTGTCTCCGGCCAGATGTAAGCGAATAGGGCCGGATGGGATCGCCTCGTCGAAGCTCTGGGATGCCGCTTCGCTAGCAAAGCTAATTGAAATAATGCCGGTCACTTCTGCGGGGACGCGTGCGGATGCGGGGGCGAGTGTCGCTGGCGAATAGCGGGCTGAATGAACGCGCAACGGTGACAAGGTGACGTCGTAAACGGTACGGAATCGGCAGGGCGCCGCGTTGGCATTGAGCATCGTGCCGCGTGCGATGGTCATCGGCTCGGTCAACTGGCCAAACATGATCGATGGATCGAACGAAGCGAGCGCACATGACGGAATGGTCCGCAAGTACTGCGGATAGGCAGCTTCGAGAAGGGCTTCTGTGAATTGCGGATAGTCGTCGTCGAGTTTCGCGTCAATGCGTGCAGCCAGCAGAGCGAACGTCTGCATCATTCGATCGACATGCAGGTCCTCCACGTGAGCGCCGGCGATACCGAGACGAGCTGCGATCTTGGGAAAGCGCTGAGCAAATTCCGCTAGATGACGGACCAGCATACCAATTTCGCGTTCGTAATGTGACAGCAGATGGTCCATTTGCAACGAATATTCAATAATCCACAATAATCCGGCCCTGTTTTTCGGAGTCGAGATCTGGCTCAAACGGTGCTCAGCCATATTAAAATGGCTCCGCCGACAAAAAACTGCCCCTCCGCTGAGAGATTCCGAGGCTACATATGCAAATGTCAGAAATTGCGAGCTTCTTCCAGCTCCAGAGCAATCGCCTCTTTACGATCGAAACGCCATTGAAAGGTCGATCGGATTTGGTGCTCGTTGATTTCCATTGTACCGAGGGGTTATCTCAGAATTTCGAGACCCATGTTCGACTCGCGTCTCAAGACAAGAACATCGAGCTCAAGAAATTGATCGGTCAGCCGGTAACGATTACCTTGCAGTTGACCGATGCGCTGGCCAGTTCGGAAGAGCGTTATTTCCACGGATATGTTGCAGCGTTCTCGCATCTCGATACGGATGGGGGATTCGCCATCTACAGCGCGACGATTCTGCCGTGGCTCTGGATGCTATCTCGTCGACAGGACATTCGAATCTTCCAGGAAGAGAACACCGAGGCCATCCTCTCTCGTGTATTTCGAGAGTATGGCAAGCTCGCGTCGTTCGAGTTCCGTCTCTCAAAGGGAACGAAGAACCGCAGCTATTGCACGCAGTACCGAGAGACGGATCTCGCCTTTGTTGAACGGCTGATGCGAGAAGATGGCCTGTTCTACTACTTCGAGCACGCGAAGGATGGGCACAAGCTGATCATCGCGGATAACTCGGTGACGGCCAAGCCGATCGACGGCCGCAGTCCTTCGTTGCAGTACAACCAGGCCGAACCGCTCGATAGTCTGGCCGTCGTCACGTCGTTTCAGGCGCAACGTCATCTTGCGCCCAGCACAGTCGGCCTGAAGACTTTCGACTACAAGATTCCGCAGGCACGGCGATTCGTTTCGGGTGGAACGGAAGTCAATCAAGGCGAAGTGCCGTCGTACGAGATCTATGACTACCTCGGCGAGCATGGCTTTGCCGATAGCGATCGCGGCGAGGAACTCACGCGCTTTCGGACCGAGGCGCTCGCCGCGCACAGCAAGACGTTCGTCGGAACCGCGACCAGTCGGCGGATGATGCCGTGCCGATACTTTGAGCTGGACGACCACTACGATCATGCGAGTACCAAACAGGAAGACCGACAGTTTCTATTGCTGACTGTTGCGCACACCGGCACGAACAACTATCAACCTGGAGAGGGAAGCTCTGCCTACTCGTGCAGCTTTACCTGCATTCGCAAAAAGATTCCCTACCGTCCGGCGTTCGAGGGCGAGCGTCCGACAATCGTTGGGCCGCAGACGGCGATCGTCGTCGGCCCGAAGGGCGAGGAGATTTATACCGATAGTCTCGGTCGTGTGAAGGTGCAGTTTCACTGGGATCGCATTGGCAAGCGGGATCAAGGCAGTTCATGCTGGGTGCGCGTGAGTCAGCCGTGGGCGGGTAGCGGATTCGGGATGGTTCAGATCCCGCGAATTGGGGACGAAGTGGTCGTGAGTTTTCTTGACGGAAATCCGGACCGTCCCCTGGTGACGTCGCGCGTCTACAACTCGCAGAATATGCCCCCTTGGGAACTGCCGGCCAACGCGACACAGAGCGGGATTCTGACGCGTTCAACCAAGACTGGTAACGTCAACACCGCCAATGCAATTCGGTTCGAAGACAAGAAGGGCGCGGAAGAGGTGTGGCTGCATGCCGAGAAGGACCAGCGCATCGAAGTCGAGCACGACGAGTCGCACTGGGTGGGCAACGATCGCACGAAGAACATCGACCACGACGAAACAGTGCATGTAAAGCACGACCGAACCGAAACGGTCGACAACAACGAGACGATTCACGTTGGGGTGGATCGTACCGAGACCGTTGGCAACAACGAGACGCTGACCGTGGGCGGAAATCGAAACGAGACGATCGAGGGGATGGAGAATCTCCTGATTGCACTGACGTCGACGGAGACGGTGGGGCTTGCGAAAGCACTGACCGTGGGCGGTGCATATACGGTGACGGTAGCCGGCGCGATCAATACTGCGGCCGGCCTTGCCAGCGCTGAGGAGGTGGGGCTGTCGAAAACCACGATGGTCGGCAAGACGTACACGATCACGGCTGGCGACCGTATCGAGCTCAAGACCGGTAGCTCGGTGCTCATTATGGAGAGCAACGGACACATCACACTGCGCGGCACGCAACTGCTAATCGAGGGCTCAGGGCCGGTGCAGATCAACGGCAAGGATGTTGACGTCAACTGACGGGAGCGGCGATGAAGTTCTCCAATCACACGCCTTTCCCGGCATTGGCGTTCGAGTCGTTTGCGCCGAACGGCGCATCGTTCCATACCGTTGTATTGCGCCAGACATTTGAACTGCGCAATGACTCGTTGGTGCTGGCGCAGGAACAAAGGCCGCTCGCGACATCAGATCGCTTCCACGGCGAGCCGAATCAGTCCAGCGTGGCAGAGGAAAGCGACCTCGCGCCATATAAACCGCTTTGCGATTTACTGATCAACGGGACGGCCTATGCGCCGCAGGGGCGGCCGTTGCCGCGCTTCGTGGCGGGCGTTCGAATTGTGTCGGCACCCATGCGATCCAACGACGACGCGGGTGTGCCGACGACGCAAGTCCTGCTGGATCGCAGGTTGTTCGTGACCGGCCCAAGATACTTTGCTCGACGATCGATGCTTGGTCGAAGCGTGAATCGACTCGTGAAGATCGCCTCGCTCGGCATCGTGCGTCCCGTCGACTGGTGGTTGACGCCGCCTGAGCCAATCGCAGCGCTTCCTATGCGTTACGAATACGCATGGGGCGGGCAGTGCCGGATCGACGCGCAGGATCCAGCTGCGAAACGTGTGCCGAAGGCATCTCGGCTCGATGACAAACAGCAGGCTGCGCATCCCGATCAAGATAACGTTCCGGTGGCGCATACGGCCTGCGAAGACAATCCGATCGGCCTGGGATTTGCTGAACGTTGGTTTCTTGCCGCGACGAAGCAGCAGAGGATCGCTGCTCCGCAGATCGAAACCAGCAGCGAACCCATCTCAATACAAGGGTGGTTAGCAGCCGCGAATGGGCAGGCGCATCCGTCGCTGCATCCGGCTGGCGTCGGTATCGTCGGGAAAGCGTGGAAATCGAGGCGTGAGCTTGCTGGCACGTACGATGACCAGTGGCTCGCTGAGCGTCATCCGGGCTTGCCGGACGATTTTCAGTTCAGGTACTGGAACGGCGCGCACCCGCAGATGCAGGTGCCGCACCTGAAGGGTGACGAGACGATCGTGCTGACGAATCTTGTTCCCGCCGGCACGCCCGGATCGACCGTCGATGAGCGTGGCAATACGATTCTGCGCATCGCCTTGCCAGGACATCTACCGATGGGATGGGTCTACACCGAACAATCGCTCAAATTCGCGCCGCTGCTGCTCGATACGTCGTCTGTCGACGTGTCTGATGCGGCGAAGCCGGTGGTGACGTTGGTGTGGCGTGCAACGCTGATGAAATCCGTGCGTGCGCAGCGTTTCGAGGCAAGGTTTGTGAACCATGCCGACTTGGAGCGACTTGCTGCAGGTTCGCCGGTAACTTCGATCGGATCGACGGGAGCGCAACATGGCTGAACCGGTGGGGATTACCATTACCGGTGATGCGGGCGATGTTTTCCGTGAGCACTTCAACATCCAGAGTGTCGAGCAGGCCCGCGACGCGGTGAAGAATCTGGATGCGCTATGGAACACACCGAATCCGTGGAGCCACCGTTCCGACTTGCGGGATATATTTGACGAGGCGGGGAAGTCAGTTCAAAGGCGTTTTGAAACTGGCGTCTATAAGCCGCAGGATAAGGCGCAACCGTCCGATCATTTCTCCACGGGCAATCGGATCGCGTCGAGACAGGACGGTAGCTTCAAGGCCGTCAGTAGCACGCCTGATGTCTGCAAGACGCCGATGGGCAGTTCGACGCCGCCGGTGCCCTATCAGGTCGTCTCGGATCTGAGCGGGTCATCGGGCATCGTGCCAAGCGTGCGATTCAACGGAAAGCCGGCGTACGTGCTCGATCAGAGTGTGGTTCCGACATGTACGGGCGACGAGGCGGGCTCGGCCGATGGGGTGGGCTCCGGTACGGTGGGAGGCGAGACCAAGCCGACGAAGGGAAGTACGACGGTTCGCGCGGGCGGCCATCCGGTTATTCGTGATGGCGATCCGTGCACGATGAATTCCGGCAACTGTACTGGTACCTACGTGACCGCTCCCGCGCCGGGAAGCTCGGTGGATGCGAGCGGGAACGTCGTGGGGGATGCCAATCCGCCACCCGAGAAGGGCGTCATGCATCAGGTCGGCGGGTTCTTTAAGGGAGCCGGCGGTGCGGTGTGGGATATGGGTAAGGGCTTGGTCGGGTTAGGAGTCGGAGCAGCCAAGTTATCGCCTTTGTCGCAGGCTGCTGAGGGCTTGTCCGACCTGACGGGCCTGTACGACTACCACGGGTACTCGCAGACGCTGGACTCTGCCGGAAAGACGGCGCAGGCGATCTACAACCATCCGGGGGCGATCGTCGACGGCATCACCAAGCCGTACATGGAGGCGTGGGGGCAGGGCAACTATGGCGAGGCGCTTGGGCGCGGCGCAGTCGACATCGGTGGGTTGTTTGTCGGCGGTGTCGGTGCTGCCGGCAAGGTCGGGGAAGTGGGGAATGTGGCAGGCAAGGTCGGCGAGGCGGTGAATGTTGCCGGAAAGGCAGGCGAGGTTGCTGACGTTGCAAATGTCGCGGGGAAAACGGGAGAGGTTGCGAACGCGGCTGGGAAGACTGGCGAGGTTGCCGAGGCGGCGGGCCAAGCAGGCAAGGCCTCAGACATTGGCGGTGCGGCGGCGAAGGGAGGCGAGACAACCGAGGCTACCGCTGACGCAGCGAAGGCCGCAGGGGACGCCAACGCAAAGCCTGCGGGAGACGGACTGAAAGTCCAAGCCAAACCTAAGAGGCCGTCTTGGCGGCAGAGTGAGAAGGATGTAGGTCAGAAGCTTGGACAGGGGTATAAAGAACAGAGGTCCTTCAAGGACGGGAAGGAGGTTCCCTACGGCACCAAAGGAAGCACACGTCCCGACTGGTATAAAGATGGTTCGAGCGTTGAAGTGAAGAACTACAATATTGAGACGTCGGCAGGCCAGGAGCGATTGATCGATAACGTATCGAATCAGGCGATCTATCGTGCGCAACAGCTGCCTCCGAATACGGTCCAGTCGCTTTTTGTAGATATTCGTGGTCAAGTAGTCAGTCGTGGTGAGCTGCAAAACGTCATTCAGTCAATTTCCACGCGCAGTAACGGTATAATTCAGCCAAGTAACATTACCATATTGAGGTAGCACATGTCAGTTGGCGTGCGAGTAGGGTCGATAGTTGACGAGGTCGGAGCATCGAGCTTTTTTAACTCGTTCTTTTCCACAATCTGGGGGCTCTTGGAGTCCGATGGTCCGGGAACCAAGTTTCCCGTTGTGTCGAAAGAGTTTTATGAGGGGCGTGTGCCAGCAGAGCACGTGGAGCAGGCGCTGGAGGAGTTGAAGAAAATTCGTGAAGAGTTGAGTAACTTTCCGCCCTCTTCGGTGATATGGGATTATGAGGATCGAGCTAAGCAACCTCCTTGGGGGACGGATATTAGTTCGGATATTACTTCGATGGGCAATTACTTTGTGTCTAGTACGGGGCGCGATTTGTTTGATCTACTGATTGAGGCTTTTGATGATGCGCTGAAGAATAAGGCGGATGTTGTAATCGAAGAGATTTAGTCCGCTTGATTTGCACATCGTGCTTCAACTGCGGTCGCTCATCTCGAGCCGTGACATGACAAAATGCCCAATTTCTGCTGATCGAAAAGCCGTGGGGCGGCATGTCTTATCGGTGTTCGGCGGTAAGCCCAAGGTGCAGGAATATCTGCATGATGATTTGCCCATGGCTGTTGATGTACTTTCGGTCGTGGGCTCACCCGAACCTGATCTCGTGTCGTACAGCACCATAGGTCTATTTGAGACTGTTTTGGGAAATGAGGCGGAGTTGGGTACTCGAGTTGAGTTGTGTGGCGCCATGCCCGCTGATATTGAGCAGTGGCCTAACGTGCTTGCCTCTGCTGTTTTTGCGCTGATGCGATCGCGGCGGGCAGTTATGCCAGGGAGTGTGCTGGAGGGGTATGTTGCAGAATACTACAGTGACACATTAGTCCCGCACTTGTACTTGACTGCACCGTTCTTGTGGAGCGAAGGGCATTTTAAGCAACTTGAATTGGACAGTGGAGTAAAGGTTAATTGGTTGCAAGGAACGCCTATTTCGGAGGCTGAGCTGGAAATCCTTCGTGCGCGAGGGGAGAGTGAGTTCGAGGATTTGCTTGAGCAAGCGGATGTAGACGTTTTCGATTTATACCGAGCCTCGATGTAGAGGAACCATGCTTCCCGATATTCTAGCATTGTGCGTTATGTGTGCGGCATTTGGATCGCTTGGCGAATTACGCATGAAAAGCCCGCTGCGAGCGGGCTTTTTTGCATGCTACAAATTGCTACAGCATGGAGCCGAAGCCTTGCCGGATAAGCCTCGCGCTTGTTATTCCATCCCCTGAACTACGGCGTGGATCTTTGGCCACGCGTGTGAGCCAGTCTGTCCGCGAAGCGGTCGACGGAGGGGCTACATGCATCGAGCGTCCCAGCAGTCGACCGGGCGAAGGACGGGCAAGCGGTGCTCTCGCCCAAGATCGAGATTGTCACAGAGGCCCGCCGGCGAGACCAAGGGCTTTGAGCTGCCGCTTAAGTTTGGCGACGCATGCGTCGATAGTGCCTCGTGATACTAAATCCTCTTCCTCGAACACGTCTCGGCTCTGGTCGGCGTTCAAGCGGCAGCGTTCCGCGAGTTCCCGCAATGTTCCCGCTAGCTCGGCAACTACTTGCTGTGACGATCCGGTGTTGCGGGCTTCACGCGCCCACGTCTCAATGCCAGCGACAGTCAAGCCGCAAAGTTCAACAGGAGCGAAAGCAGAGCGGTTGACAAAGTTCAGTACCTCTCGTTCGATTTCTACACGGTCCCTGAACCGGCGTTTAGTTGACATGTTCTTTCTCCAATATCCACCGGCTAACTTCACTTGCCCATTTATGACACAAAGTTGCTTGCGCCACCAGCCAACGGCGATCAGGCGGTGCTACTGTCTTGCCACGGGTCGATGCGTGTCGGCATGCCGCCAGCACCTCAAAGTCCGCACGAGGAATCGGGAAGGTCAGTTCACCCGTCGCGATCTCGAATGGGGAGTTGCGTCCGAATTTTATTCCATCACTCATGTGCCATGACGCCGACAGCGCGATATTACGGGCGCACACGTATATGAGTCCAGCCTCGAATGTAAGGCTGGAGCTACTCATTGATTCATCTCTGATGGTCTTTAATAGGCCAAGCAACTCAGCAACATCTCTGTACGCCGACGTGTAGGGGCACGGTTTGCCGAGGATTGTCATTGAATCGACGGTGTCTTCGTATTCGAGATGGTGCGATTCTTGGTAGAGGTGCCACGCGAAAAGATGTCCATCTACGAACATGGACTTAAGTCGTTCCAGGCTGTAGATTGAGAGATCCGCGTTCGCGTTATACCTCTGTGATATCCATTCATGCAGCTTGCTTGTGTCCGGTTTTCCGGCATCAGTTACGACGAGTATATCCAAGTCACTATGATTGTCTGAGTCACCTCGCGCCATAGAGCCGAATAATCGAACGTCAACGATTATTCCATCATGAGCTTTGAATTGCTTCATAATTTTATCGCCGAGAGAGTCGTCTAAATAGCGAGCTTGTGAAGAAGCCGAGCGCTACGTATCTAAATAAGACAAGTGAAATGCGCAGTGGCTCCGGGACGGAAGGAAGCGTGGCATCTCGAGAAACTCCCAGGAATGTGCAAATCACCGCAATGGTTGCTTGAACGTAAGTGTGCAAGAATGTGCTGACGGGTGTGACGTTCAGAGATATTGCGTCATCGAAACCTAGGGTGACTGCACCTGCTATCAGAAGTGAAAGCAAGATAAAGCGTCCGAGCTTAGCGGGATATTCGCCGTGCCCCCAAAAATGCCAATCAAATCCGTAGCCTACAGATTCAAGGAAAAGCAAAAGTCGATCTGAGATGCTTGGATACTTTTTTTTGTAGTACGATCCTTGATGGCGCCATCCCTCTTGGCAGTACTTCCTCGCAGCCTTCAATTCCTCACGGATAAACATCTTGGCGGACTCGACGTCGCCGACGCTCTCTGCATTCTTGCGGAGCGACATCATGAATTCGCGTTTTACATTTAACCAGGTCGGTGCATTGAGTAGTAGCTCTGTTGTTGAGATTAGCGTGCCGCTAAATTGCGTGTATTTGAAATCGCTTCCGGATAATGTGCAGTCTCGGAAATTGCAATCCTTGAATCTCGATCCTGTGAAGTCGCACTTGTTGAACTGTGCTTTTCTGAAGTAAGTGCCATTGAAGGTGCAATATATAAATTTACACGATTCAAAAACAACTTCTTTCGCGCTTATGTTTGTGAAATCAAATCCAGTGAAGTCGACCCCGATAACGTGTTTCGGAAATGAACCGCCTTCGCATTTTGTGCGGGTGGACGTTTTGAGTCGTTCTATGAGTGCGGCGCACGTTTCGGGCGTGTACGGCTCAGAGGCAGCGTCAGAGGTGCCTCGTTCCGGGCGAGTTTGACTATCATTTTCCGTAAAGCGTTCGGGGCCCGTAGCGTCTTCTTTGTAGTTTGACATGGCACTTGAGAATATCCGGTGGCGTGACGGCAGGCTATCACGAGAACCACGTTGGCAGGGTACAAGAAAGTCGCTGAAGATAGATTGCAACTTTCCTGGCTGGCTGCCGGACGACGGCCAGTATTCGAGTCGCGCAGCTTGAGCGTTGGCCGGGAGATCGGGGAGGCGCGGTAATTTGCCTGCTCATGTGACGGGAAAAAGTTGTTTTGGCTGCCCGAGTTCACCAGCGGACCGCGCGAGACAGCACGGGACCGCTCGAAGTCCGCCGCTCGTTGCCGGCGATCACGGCAGGCGGCTGGCGAGCCTTGAGGCACCCGAGGACCGGTTTACCACTTGCGCGTAGTACATTTACACGGCCTGGGCAGTCTGCTAGATTACGTACAGGCCGCTTTTACTGCCGATGCCACCCGGCAGAGCCTACCCGACCAATTATTTTCGTCGAGTCGACTTACGTGGACCGGGCCTTGTGGTCTCGACACCCAGCATAAGGTGGCAGCTGTTCAGATGTACCGTAAAGCAACTCCAGCGCAGCCAACTGTATCGAAGTACGAGCTTAATCTAACTGCAAACGGAGGCGTGTCTATGGATATCAAAAAACTGCAATTGAATCTCAAGAAGCTGGCCATCGGTGCGACGGTGGTGGTTTCTTCAATGAATCTGGGTGCATCCACTTAAGTCGATTTGCGTATTGCGAAAAGCCCGCTGCCAATAATGGTCGCGGGCTTTTTTACGTCTCGTCGGGAAAGGAAAATCCGTGCGCACGTTAAGCGCATCGGAAATTCATCTCGTGATGATGTCAATCAATCGCTTGCAAGCGGCGTTCCGCTGGAGAGACGTTTGACGCTTGGAAGGTCGAAACAGAAAGCGACGAAGCACAGCAGGCTAAACGCCTTGTATCCATTGACTTTTGAGCCGTAGTCCAAGTGATCCACTGAACCATGCAAGATCCCGTGGCGATTAGGGCCATTGGATTTTCCGGCTTTCGTCGCTTCGTCGATGGTTGCGAGTAACGGGGTATGCAGCAAAAATGCTGAAAGGAAGGCGCCGGTGAGATCATCGCCGGACTGTTCAATCAAATCCTTAACGGACGTTTGGAAGCGTTTCGTTTTTGAAAAAAAATAGGTCTTGCTCAAATGTTGAGCGCAAATTCCATCGACCTGTGTAAGCATCAATGGGATGCTGGCGATATAATTTTCTGCGCGGTGTAGGTCGAAAGCCACACAGAGGATGTCTGCTCGTTCTGGATAGAGCGCCAAGATTCGTGCTGCCAGTTCGTCCCTCGCATCGTCCAAATAGCCGATCATGCGGTTGTCTAGCGCCTGCCTGCCCTCAACGGCCCATGCCCAAGACTCAAATGGCGCTACATTGGCGATATACCAGCCTTGCATAGCGGCTTGCTCCCATGCTTTCCTGGGAACTCCCTGCAACGCTCTGAAAAACCGCTCTATACCATCGACGAAGCCGGGATGATCGACTAACCACTGTGCAACCTTTCGGTTCAGATCATCGATAAAAAGTACTGCGGCACCCGCTAGCCATGCGAGCTGCTTAAGTGTCTCCCGCCAAGTTTCCGGTGCTGCTGCGGCTACGGACTGGATGCTATTTTCCGGCGCTTCAGGCTGCGGCGAGTTGGTTGGTTGCGACATTGGCAGGTTTCTCCACGAGGTCAGGCGGATCTGCATTATTTCAGTTACTACCAACCGTTCACCGGCTCCATCCGGAGACCCTTGCGTTGAGGGAGCTGGGGGGGGCGCTTTTGAACCGCGTGGGGACGTGCTGAACGCCCACAACGGATCGGTAACGGCCCGTCCTCAAAAGTGCGGGCGTAGGTCTCGACGTAGCTTTGTGCGCGAAGCCTTGACAGATAAGGTGTAGGTACTGCTGCATCATCGGGCTTTTTGCAACCTGCTCAGCTATGAGTGGTTTTAGGTGTGGCCGTTAGCGTCCGGGCGCCGTTTTTCCGCTTCACCACCAGTTTAGGCGTCCGTCGCGGAAGTAACGAGATGGTCGAGACCTGCTTGCAGCAGCATCCACGACTCAATTTTATCGTGCCACATCCGCAGAAGATCTAGCGGCCGACGTCGATAGTGTTTCTCGGCCAACGCGGACGGTTTGTGTCCTTGGATCTGCGCGACGACGCCAACAGGGACTTCAACCCATTCAGAAAGCGTACCGAATGACCGCCGCAGTCCGTGCAATGTAAGGTGAGGCAGATCGGCGGCCTCGAGTGCACCGTTGTGGGCTTTTCTGGGCTCGGCGATCTTTCCGTCCTCCGATCTGTTGCTGGTGAACACCCATTCAGAGGGTGACCAAGATTTTCCCTTTTCGGTGAGGCTGGCCAACTGCCGTCTGTTCGGCGGCATCTCGTTGATCTGCTTGAGATGCATCAAGAGGCTCGCAAGATATGGCGTAAGTGGGATAGTGCGGCCGCCGGTCCCCTCGATCTTGTCGTTCATGGTCAGACTGCGCCAGCGGAAGTCCACGTCCTTCCAACGCAATGCGGCGAGTTCTTCGCGGCGAGCCCCAGTAAGCAGGAGCCCCTGCAAGTATGCGCTGATAACCGGATTGTCTATTTGACGTACGGCGCTGAACCACGCAAGCAGCTGTTCTCTCTGGAGGCAATCGCTTTTTGCCTTGGTGCGTGGTACTGCTGCGCGCACGGCTCGAGCGGCATACGCATTTGGAGCAATAGATCCTGAGTATTCCGGCGTGTCATCGCACCAGCGAATGAATGCCCGCAGTTTGCGGTAACTCTGCTCAGCGTTCGTTGGTCGCTTTTCTGCTTCGGCTTCAAGCCAAGTAGCCACTCGCTCGGCGTTGAGATCTGTCAGCTTCAGCGGCATCAGTGACGCCAGCGGCCCAGGAATCGTCGTCCCACGTCCACGCTTCCAAGGTAGTCCGCCCGCTTGTGCGAGCTTCTCGTGATCGTAGTAGTGTCGATCACTCCATTTGCTGCGGTGCGCGTCCAGATAGGCGGACCATGCTTCCGATACAGTCGCGTTTTGCCGGAGGGATTCGAGTTTGCGGGCTTCATGCTCAGCGCGCTGTTCCGCTCTTTCTTCGCGAGGATCAATGCCGCGATCCGTCAGCGCTTTGAGTCGGGCCGCTTCCTGTCTCGCACCGAGGCGTTCGATCGTTTTTCCGGATGCGGCGTCGGTCGTGGCGTGTCGCTCCAGCAGCCACGCGTTCGGCGAGCCGATGGTGATGCGAACGGTCTTGCCAAACAAGCGGCCCTCGAATACGTAGGACTTCACGCCCGAAGCCGTTACGCGAAGACCGAGGCCTTGCTGCTTCTTGTCCCAGTAGATCGTCTGTTGTCGTCCAGGCACGCACTCGTAACCCGCCACACGTTCGGTCGTGAAATTTTCCTTGATCACCTGTAGTCCCCGTTTGTAGCGCCGTGTAGGCGCCATGTAGGGGAATTCTAGGGATGTCAGTCAATTCGAGTCAACATCGAAGTGTTTTGATTGACAAAAATATCGTTTAATTTCAAGTTGATAGAGGGGTATCGGGATGTCGATCGATCTCGATCCAGCTGATAGACTGCGGCCTTCTAAGCCGTAGGTCACACGTTCGAATCGTGTAGGGCGGGCCAACAAAATCAACGGTTTGCGGTTGTTTGTGCCCCGCCTTGATTTTCAATCGCAGCGCCATGTAGCCGCCCAGTAACCCGAATTGATCAACTCGGATGCATCATTCGGCTGCGCATTTCGACCAGCGCTTCATCGCCCGGCTGAAGGCGGATGAATTTTTGTACCCCAGTCGCGCTGCGATCTCCTTGATCGAATATTCCTTTTCGGCGAGAAATTGCGATGTCAGATCTTGACGAACAAGGTTGTGCATGGCACTGAACGACGTTCCCATTTCCTGAAGCTTTCGCTGCAGGCTGCGCAGCGAAATCCCGAGCGCTCTGGAAAACTCGGCGACGTCCTGACACGCAGGGTTTTCATACATCAGGCCAAGCATTCGCCCGATGAGGTCAGATGGAACCCAGTGCGCCAGTTCGAATTCACGCTTGGAGCACGCTTTCCTTGCTACTTCGAACTCGATCGGATGTGCGAGCGGGAGAACGGTATCGAGCAATGACAAATCAAATTCGAGGTAGTTTTCACTGGACTCGAATTCGATGGGGCAGTTGAAATATGCCGCATAGGATTCGGCGTGCGGCGGCGCCGGATAAACGAACCCGATTCTCGTAAAATCCGGATGGCGCCCGATCAAATCGTGTATCTGCCGGCGAATGGCGGTAAAAACCATGTCGGTATTTACAACCAGAAGATCGGTGCGATATGTATAGCCGCCGACCGTAATTCTTGTGGTATCACCTATCGCGGTCATCCTCATTCTGAAATAACTGATCCCGAGCAACGGATGCTCGAAGCCCAGGCGCAATGCATCACCCAACGTCGGGCTCACCAGCATGGCGTGACCTCGCAGGCCGTACGACGTCACCGGGATCGCGTTTCCGATATGAAGCCCGATCGCGGTGTCGCCGGTCGCCTCGAGCGCATTGGCAAACAGCACCATTTCCTGCGCATGTGTCACCATTGCGTTGGGTCGTTCGATGTCCGAGGCAGAAATGCCCGTGCCCCTCAGCAAGACGTCGACGGGGACCCCCATACGCTTCATGAAGTCGAGCGTGATGAAGATGGTATGAAGCGGCGCCGGACGTTGCGCTGCGGTGCGGTTAATCACGTCGGTTGCCTGCTTCATTCGATACCCCTGGCTAACTCAAATCTCCAGCGACTTCGTAAACACGACCTGGCATCCATACTCGTCCAGCTCGCCGCGCGTCCAACCCAGGCGTTGGTAGAAGCCGTCGGCTCGGGAACCTGGATCGGTCACCAACGTGACCTGTGCCACTCCCTTGTTTTTCATCCACGTCAACGTGCGGTCCAGCAACTCGCGCCCGATGCCCATGCCATGGAACGACGGCTTTACAAACAACGCGGTAATGAACGGCTTATCGGTGATGACCGGCAGGCAGATCCCGACTGCCTCATCACGACACTCGCAGATCCAACCGCCTCCCTGCCTGATTTTTTCGATCAACAGGTTGCGATTGAGCAGATGGACTTGGTGGGGATGGATTCTATTCTCGCTCACGGAGAACCGCACGTCATAAAAAGCCCCGACGTCGCGCTCTGTCATTCGACGGTATTCCAGCATCTCGGTAATGGCCATATTCTTGATCGTCTCTTGCCTCGTTATATGAAATGCGCGGGTGTGACTCAGGCAACTGTCTCACGATTTTTGCATATTTTCAAACGATCATAAGCGCTGGAGTAGTAAGAGCCTCGCCATGGTAGAGCGGTCAGTCGCCGAAGCGGCATGTCGCCGCGCGGATCACCGTTGAGCATCAATGTGCGGCCGGACGACCGGCGACAATTCATTGCAGCGCTTCGAGTGGCCGAAAATCTCGTGAATTTCCAAGGGTGAAACATTTTTTGTAATTGAATCGTATTTAAAAAATATAAGGCATTGGCGTCCGGGGATAACACATTGGCGCGTTCGGCACATCCCGGCTCTATAAATGAATCGATCGATTTGGTACGCTTTTTGCTGATCGAATTGACTGATTTGAGGTAATTGGTGGTGCGCCAAGTCTCCGTGCTCGATTTGCTGAAATCATGGCGAAAGACAAGCAACCCGGCGATGCTCGTGATGGTCGTCGGCGTTGTTTTGCCCATGCTTGTACTGGCCGTGGTATCGCTCAGCTCGCCCCTCGATTTCGGTGGCGTCGCGTGGGGGAATTTCACTGCTCGGGCATACGAGCGGGTTGTATTCGATCGAGACTGGGATGGTTCGCGCGTGCTTCAGCACGGCTACATCGACATTTTTGCCCGATCCGTGGCCATGGCCCTGCTGACCACCGCGGGGTGTCTGGCGGTCGGATTTCCGACGGCGCTGTTCATGGCGACGCGCTCCCGGAGGTGGAAGGCCGCGTTGTTGATCCTGGTTACGATCCCGTTCTGGACCTGCGTCGTCGTCCAGATGTATGGATGGATCATCATCATTGCGGACAACGGCTTGCTGAACCGGATATTGACCAGGGCGAGTTTCGTGCAAGGCCCGCTCGGCCTGCTCTACACCGATTTCGCAACGGTGATCGGCCTGGTCTATGCGTTCACGCCGTTCATGATTCTGCCGATCTTCGCCGCGCTCGATGATTTCGACTGGCGGCTGCTCGAAGCTGCCTACGATCTGGGCGCGCACAAGCCGGCCGCGCTCGTCCATGTCGTCGTACCGTGCTGCCGGCCGGGCATCATGGCCGGGGTAGGGCTCGTCTTCGTTCCTGCTCTGGGTTCCTATACGATCCCGGGTCTGCTCGGTGGCAATCATGCTTTCATGATCGGCAATCTGATCGACTTCCAGTTCGCCGGCGGACGGGATTGGCCTTTGGGCGCCGCTATGTCGTTTGCATTGCTTGCCGTCGTGCTTCTGGCCATGCTCACGTCTCGACTGGGGGCCGTCCTTCAACGACAGGAGCGCATGCATGAGTTCGCGTGAGTTGCGCCGGTTCCCGTTGACCGGGGCAATCGCATTTGCAGTGCTGTTGTTCCTCTACCTGCCGACGCTGACCGTGATAGGGATGAGCTTCAACGTCGGCCCGTCTGCCCTCATATGGGACGGTTTCGGTATTCGAGGTTACGTTGACGCATGGTCCGATCCGACGCTGGTCCGTGCCACGAAGAATTCACTGCTTCTCGCGTTGGCGTCGATGGTGCTCTCCACGACGCTTGCGACGAGTGCGGCGGTCGCATGGTGGTCGAGAAGCGATCGGCACGGTTTCGACCCGGCAGGACTTGTCATCGCGCTTCCGCTCGCAATTCCTGAAATCGTGCTGGCGATCGCGACCATGATGCTGTTCTCGATGTTCGAGACCGAACTGGGATTCAGCGCCGTTCTGTTTGCGCATGTGGTGTTCAGCGTGCCGCTTGCATACCTGCCGATCAAGGCCAGGCTCAAGACGATCGATCGCACCTTGCTCGAGGCCGCCGCGGACCTGTCGGCCACGCCTTGGGCCGCATTCCGGCAAATCACGGTGCCCCTGGCGCTGCCGGGCATCGTCGCGGGGGCGCTGCTGTCGTTCGTCGCGTCGATGAATGATTACGTCACCAGCTACTTTCTCGCAGGCGCCGGCATGACCACATTGCCGATGTACATCTTCGGTGCACTGAAGATCGGGATCACGCCAAAGGTCAGTGCCGTTTCGACCGTCATCATCGGCCTTTCAACGATACAACTGATGGCGGTCTGGATCATCGGTGCCCGAGGTAAGCGAAGCGTTGCGCCCAAGCAGTCAGAGATACATCACTCGAATCTCCAAGCGATAGGAACAGCATGAAAAGAACAATCGGTGCGATGTTGCTTCTCGCCGCGGTTACGACCCAGGCAGCCGAGCTTCATATCGGAAGCTGGCCGAGCATTCTGCCTGTCAATTTGCTCAAGAAGTTCCAGGCGGATACCGGCATCGAGACGACACTCGACACCTATGCGAGCGACGCAGCGCTGACCCAGAAACTGCAGGCGGGAGGAGGAGGGTACGACGTCGTGGTGGCCGGCGACTACTACGTCCCGGTGCTCGTCAAATCCGGCCTGTTGCTCAAGCTCGACAAGAGCAAGCTGCCGAATATCGCAAACATCAAGCCGGAGTATCGTCATCCGGCATTCGATCCTCAGCGCGATTACGCGATGCCCTTTACGGTCGTACTGACCGGGTTTGCGTACGATAGCGCACGCGTGCCGGGTGGCCGGCTCGACGATAGCTGGAAATCCTTCTTCGAGCCTCACGAGACGCTGCGCGGCCAGATCGGCGACCTGGACGTCGAGGAAGAGCTGTATATGGCCGCAAGCTGGTATCTGGGACAGGATGAATGCACCGAGCGTCCTGACGATGCGAAGCGCGTGCTCAACGTGTTGCAGAAGCAGAAGCCTTTCGTGAAGACCTACAGCAACGACGGAACGGTGGATCGTCTCGCGTCCAGGCAAATCATCGTTCAACACGTCTGGAACGGCGCCGCTGCGCGCGCACAGGATCGCCTGCAGACCATCAAGTTCGTTTATCCGAAAGAGGGCGTCCGGCTGTTCATGGACAGCCTGCTTGTTCCCGCAAAAGCGCGAAACGTCGATTCGGCATACAAGTTCATTGACTGGATGATGCGGCCGGAAAACATCGCGCTGGTGACGAACGCGCTGCGGTACAGCAACGAGATCGCCGGGTCGGATCGTTACATCGATTCCGCCTTGCTGAACAACCCCGCGATCAAGACGCCCGAGGCATACAAAGATCGGCTCAAGCCGTACAAGATGTGCTCGCCCGCGGCGATTCAGCTACGCAACAAGGTCTGGTTGAAGTTGAAGGGAAATCAATGAGAGGTGCCGGAGTTCGTTGACCTCTTGGGCGAACCTTCGCTGCATTTTGCTGAGCGCGGCCGGGACATCACGCAGCAAGCAGATCGGTCTATTCCCACGAGAACGCTTTGCCTCTGTCGCCGGCTCCGCCTGTTATCGGCGACACGTCAGCTCGCAGCGCAGGCGGTTCGCGATCCTTGCCTCTCGATCGCTCAAAGCATTGAACAATTCAAAGGAATCGAGATGTCTATCTATCTGGACCTGAAAGCCAAGATACGTACACTTCAAGCTCAGGCGGAACTCGCGCGCAGGAATGAAATGCAGAGTGCAATAACGGAAATTCAGAAAATGATCGCCGAGTTCGATCTGAAGCCTGAGGATGTGTTTGCTGACATCCAAAATAAGACACGTCGGATCAGGCGTCGCGCACCGGCTCTGGTGAAATACCGAGACCCTGCGTCCGGCGCAGTCTGGAGTGGACGTGGACGCGCACCTCGCTGGATTGCCGGCCAAGATCGCGAGAAATTTCTGATTCACACGCCGACATAGAGGAATGCAGGGGCGTCGGTGAGTTCAAGCCGGTCGACCCTCCCGTCGTCGCGCTTCGGATGCCGATTGCGCTGTCTGCAGCGCTTTTGCGGGCTGCCGCACGGCGCGCGCGCATCGACCTTGTCAAGCTCCCGGCCACGCTCGGGTGGTGGCACTCGCTTCCCGCCCGTGCAACGCGTATCGCAGGTGTGGATGATCGTCAGGTCCGGAAAGCGCGCCCGCATCGCAGCCGACCGCCGCGCCACCCAATCGAACGGCGCTGTCACGCGCCCAACTCCACTCACCCCTCCAGCCCGAACCCCTGCTGATCATCCGCCGGCGGCAAGTCGAGCACGAGCTTGACGGCGCTCGTGTTCGTCTTGAGCGAAAACACCCGGCCGATCACGAGAAACGTCTGCTGCAGGTTTTCGAGTTCGACGAAGTCACCCGGTTGCGGCAGAAGCGCGCCCTGGTCGTAGGAAAAGTTGGTGCTGGTTTGATCGCCGACTGCTTCTGCCGCGTGGTCGGTGAATTCGATCGTGATGTGCGTGGTCATGCGAATCCTGTTGTCGAGGAGAGGAAAGAAACCGGATGGCGTGGATTTTCTCACGGCCGGCCGGAATACCTCACGCCGACCGATCAGTCGCGCCGGCCTGACGATCGTCGCCATCCCCCTGCCGGCACAGCCAGTCGAACACGTCGGCAACCGTCTGCGACCGAGGCGCCTGCGCCATCCGCGATATCCACCACGACGTTCCGGGCAGCCGCGGATATCCGGACAGGATCGTCAGCAAGCCCCGTTCGATGCTGTCGTCCGCCAGCCGCCGCGGCAGGCATGCGATGCCGCGCCCGCGCAGCGCCGCATCGAGCGCGAGGCGCTGATCGTCGTAGATCGTCTTGTCCTGGAACGCGGCGAGCTGGCCGCGAAGCACGGCCGCCGTATCCTCGCGGACGATGTCTTCCTCGAGGCACACGAGCCCCGCATGCAGGTGATGCTGCTCGATCGGCAGCGCGTCGAGCCGCGCCGCGAGCGCAGGCGTGCACACGGTGACCCGCTCGTCCTGCAGGAACGGTATTTCGAGCAGCCCCGTCTGCATGAGCGGGCGCTGCCCGATCGTGATGTCGACGTCGATCTCGTCGACGTAGCGCGCGGTCTCGTCGGTCGACAGCAGCGGGCACAGCTCGGGGATGTCCTGCCGCATCCGCTCGAGGCGAGGCTGCAGCCAGCCGTGCAGCAACGGCGCGGGGCAGACCAGCACGACGAGGCCGGGCGTCAGGTAGGTGCCGATGCGCCCGAGCCCGCTGCGCAGCGTCTCCAGCGAGCGCTGCACGCTGCGCTGCAGCACCTCGCCGCCCACCGTCAGCTCGACGCCTCGGCCGACGCGGCGAAACAGCGGCTGCCCGAGCTGTTCCTCGAGTTGCTGGATCTGGTGGCTGATGGCCGACTGCGACAGGTGCAGCTCGTCGGCCGCGCGCGAGAAATTGCCGAGCCGGGCGGCCGCCTCGAAGCCGATCAGCAGCTTCAGCGATGGTATGCGTGGCATGGAGGTATGAAAAAAATCGATCGATCGATGCAGGAAAGATCAATTTTCATCAGATTTCGACGGCAGCACAATCGGTCATCGATCAACGAGGAGAACATCCGATGAGCCGTTTCGACGCCCGCCAGGCCGGCTACCGCATGCCGGCGGAATGGGAACCGATGGCCGCGACCTGGCTGGGCTGGCCGGTGCTGCAGGATCGCGAGGCATTGTGGGGCGAGCATTACCTGCAGGTCTGCCGGGAATTCGCACTGGTCGCGCAGACCATCGCGCGTTATCAGCGCTGCATCGTGGTGGCGCACGCGGCCTGCGCCGATGCGGCGCGGGAACGGGTCGGACACGGCGTCGAGGTGCTGCCCGTTGCCGCCGAAGACAACTGGGTGCGCGATTGCGGGCCGATCTTCCTGCAGGGCGAGCGCGGCGAGCTCGCGGCCGCCGTGTTCCGCTTCAACAGCTGGGGCGAGAAGTACCACCCGTACGACGGTTGCCAGCAGCTCGGGCAGGACATCGCACGCGCCGCGGGCGCGCGCATCTTCAACTCGCACATGGTGCTGGAAGGCAGCGCGTTCTACGTGGACGGGCAGGGCACGCTCGTGACCACCGAAAGCTGCCTGCTGCATCCGAACCGCAACCCGCAGATGAATCGGGCGGAGATCGAGGCCGAACTGCGGCGCATGCTCGGCATGGCGAAGATCGTCTGGCTGCCGGGCAATCCTGACGAAGTGGAGACGAACGGCCACGTCGACGGCATCGCGTCGTTCATCGCGCCGGGCAAGATGCTGTGCCAGGCGGCGAACCCCGAGCAGGGCGACTATTTCCGCGTGATGCAGGAGAACCGCCGCGCGCTGGAACGCGCGACGGACGCGGCCGGCCGCCGTTTCGAGCTGCTCGACCTGCCGTCGCCGATCGTCGCCGACCGCTACGGCTCGGAGCGCTATTGCGACTGCTACGCGAACGACATCCTGGTGAACGGCGCGGTGATCTCGACGGCATTCGGCATCGAGCAGGACGCCGCGGCCCGCGCGGTGTTCGAGCGCGCGTTCCCGGATCGCCGCGTCGAGCTGCTGCCGATCACAGCGCTGTCGATGGGCGGCGGCAGCATTCATTGCTCGACGCAGCAGCAGCCCGCCGTGATGCCCGCGCGCGCCTGAGCGGCGACGCGTCCAACAGGAGGAACGAAACCATGTCGTCGAGGACGATCACCGTCGCCGCCGTGCAGATGGCGTCGGGCAGCTGGACGATCGAAGACAACCTGGCGACGGCCGAGCGGCTCGTGCGCGACGCGGCGCGCCAGGGCGCGAACGGGGTCGTGTGCCCGGAGTGGCGCGGATTTCCAACGCGAAGCGATACGCGAACGCAAACCGGGATGCGTCGGCGTACCTCGATGCGAAGCTGCGCGGCAATCCGGCCATCTATCCGGGCGAGGCGGTGCGCAAGACGCTGTTCACGCCGATGGCCGAGCCGCCCGCGCTCACGCGCCTGCAAGGCCGCTTGTGGATGAAGTTCAAGGTCGCGTTGCGTTGATGCGGGCACGCGGCGCCCGCCGGAAAATCTCAGATGGATGGCGTCGGCAGGCCGGCGAACGCGTCGGGCTCTTCCCGCGCCGGCAACGTCATCACGAACCGCGCGCCGCCGAGCGGCGAATCCTCGAGCCGCACGTCGCCGCCGTGCACGAGCGCGACGCGGCGCACGATCGCCAGCCCGAGGCCGAACCCGCCCGTCTGCCGGTCGCGGCTCGAATCGAGCCGCTGGAACGGCTCGAATACGCGTGCGCGATCGGCGGCCGGAATGCCGGGCCCGTCGTCGTCGACGGTCAGCACGAGCGTGCCGTCGGCGCCGGCCGTCGCGGCGAGCGACACCGTGCTCGCCGCATAGCGCGTGCCGTTGCGGATCAGGTTCAGCAGCGCACGCGCGACGAGCTTCGGATCGCACACGTGGCTCGCGGGTGCGCCGCGCGTCGACACGCCGAGTGCGAGCCCGCGGTCGGCGACGTCGTTCGTCACGTTGCCGGCCACGCTGTCGATCAGCTCGCCGACGGCGACCCGCATCGGCACGAGCTCGCTGCGCCCCTGTTCGAGGCGGCCGATCGTCAGCAGTTCGGTGACGAGATCGTCGAGTTCGCGCACGTCGCTGCGCAGCGCGTCGCGGCCCTCGCGCATGCGGTCGGTGTCGTCGGGCGTTTCCAGCAGCGCGAGGCCGAATTCGAGCCGCGCGAGTGGCGTCTTCAGCTCGTGCGAGATGCCGTGCATCATCTCGCGCTGCTGCTGGATCGACGCCTCGATGCACTGCGCCATGTCGTTGAACTGCTGCGACAGCTCGTAGACGCTCGATTTGTTCGACAGTTGCGCGCGCGTCGACAGCCGGCCCGCGCCGAACGCACGCGCGGCGGCCTGCAGCTTGCGCAGGTCGCGCCAGTGGAAATGCACCCAGGTCACGACCGCGAACAGCGTCGCGAGCGCGAGCAGCAGGTACGCGTAGATGCGGATGTCGAGATCGGGCGGTTCGGGCGGTCGCGCGTGCAGCACGGAGCCGTCCGCGAGCGGCATGTAGTAATCCTTGCCGTTGTAGCTGATCGCGATCAGGCCGCGCTCGAGATCGCGCAGCGGCACTCCGGTGAGCTGCGCGCGGGCTTCGGCCATCGAGACGAAGTTGAACCCTTCATTGCCGTGCAGCGCCAGTTCGCGCAGCGCGAGCTGCCGCTTCGCGCCCGGGTGGCGTTCGAGATAGTCGTTGAGCACGAATGCATAGGTGGTCAGCGAATTGCGCGAGGCTTCCGCGCCGCGCTCGTAGAAGATCCGGTCGAACGACAGCTGGATGAACAGGATCGACGCCACCACGCACGCGATCACGATGAGATACAGCCTGATCAGCGAACGCAGCATTTACTCGTCCCACGCGGAAGGGCTGAACAGGTAGCCGCGGCCCCAGATCGTCTTGATCTTGTGCGGCTCCGACGACGCATCCTCGAAGCGGCGGCGCAGCTTCGAGATGCCGGAATCGACCGAGCGG
>Ga0157367_1000016_pt1 | contig 93863 bp, 78 predicted proteins | sample AttbisABBM2_FD_113142 | JGI IMG/M metagenome (GOLD analysis project Ga0157367, IMG submission 113142) | Fungus gardens microbial communities from leaf cutter ant in Botucatu, State of São Paulo, Brazil - Atta bisphaerica ABBM2 | ecosystem: Host-associated > Fungi > Mycelium > Unclassified ... | reverse complement strand
GCTCGGCCTGACGCCGCCGCTGGCCTTCTGGCAGGGTGTCGCGATGATTACGCTGGGTTCGCTGATCTGCTGGCTGGCAACGCGGCGTCTTTAACCAGACGGCTGGCGATCATTTCGCCTGCCTGTTATGCTGTATGGACAACCAGTAAGTGGAGTCCATTTTGGCCAGACGTGCTGCCGTTCTTCGCCCCGAACCCGACGCGAATACAATTTATCAATATCCTGAACACCTGCGTGAATGGCTGGAAGGCCTGCCGAATCATCCTGGCGTCTATACCTTTCACGGCGAAAGTGAGTCGCTGCCGCTCTATATCGGTAAAAGCGTGAATCTGCGTTCGCGGGTAATGTCCCATTTTCGCACCCCTGATGAGGCGAAAATGCTGCGTCAGTCGCGGCGAGTCAGCTGGATCCCTACCGCAGGCGATCTCGGCGCACTGCTGCTGGAAGCGCAGATGATCAAAACCCAGCAACCGCTGTTTAATAAGCGGCTGCGCAAAAACCGGCAGCTCTGTTCGCTGCAGATTACCGATGGCAAACCAAACGTGGTTTACGCAAAAGATCTTGATTTCAGCCAGTCTCCCAACCTTTTTGGCCTCTATCGCAGTCGCTTTGCCGCCCTTGAACGACTGAAGCAGCTTGCGGATGAGTATCAGCTCTGTCATGGCCTGCTGGGTCTGGAAGCGCTGAGTGCGGGACGAGGCTGCTTCCGTTCGGCACTGCGCCGCTGCGCCGGTGCCTGCTGCGGTAAAGAGCCGGTCAGCGATCATCAGGATCGTCTGCTGGAAGCGCTGGAAAATGTGCGGGTCTTTTGCTGGCCGTGGCAGGGTGCCGTAGGTCTGGTGGAGGAAGGCAAAGAGATGACGCAGATCCACGTCATCGACCACTGGTTCTATCTCGGTTCGGTCAGCAGCATGGATGAAGCCAGAAAACTGCAGCGGCCCAAAGGCGGTTTTGACCACGACGGCTACAAAATTCTCTGCCGCCCGATTCTGTCGGGTGCCTACCCTATTCTTCCGCTATAAAAAAACCGCCGATGCTGCCCACTCATTTCAGTGGACAGCGTCGGCGGTCTCAGACCGTTGGCTTAATTAAGGTTATTCAGCCGGTTCTGCTGGCGGTGCCATTTTTCCTTCGTGCGGGCCTTTCTCAGTCAGACGCTTTTCAAAGTTCGCGTTGTACTGTTTTTTCTGCTCCGGCGTCAGCACGTTATAGAGCTTGTTCTGCGTTTCCAGCATCTTCAGCGCATGCTCTTTTGCATTGGCAGACATTTTTTCTGCCTGCGCTTCTGCTTTGCTCTGATCAAAGCTGTCAGAGGCAATGATGCTGTGGGCTGCGCGACGCTCATCCAGCGACGGACGCTGCATATCTTTGTGGCTCTCTTTCATGATGTCGCGCATCTGCGTTTTCTGCGCGTCGGTCAGGTTCAGACCTTTAAACATCATCTCCGGGCCATGGCGCATTGGCGGTTTGTGCATCGCTTTTTCGCTGCCCGCTGGCGGTGGAGTCAGGTTATCTGCTGCTGCATGGACGGCGGTGGCTGCACCAAACGCCAGCGAAGAAGCCAGTAAAAGGGAAGTCAGTTTGCGCATAATCGTGTCCTTATAATTCATGATAATGACGACAGCACTCTGTCGCGTCTTCGGAAACAAGCATACGACGCTGAACGTCAACTACTCAGAGCCTGAGTAAAGCCGTGAAAGCATAAAAGATAAAAATCGGGCAATCATGAAGAGAATAAGAAGAAAGGCGTGAGAAATTGAAAACGTTTATGAATTTACAGCGAATTTCGCAGAAATCATGGAGGAGTGTAATGGTTACGACAGGAAAGCGGAAGGCTCTCTCCCGCTTTTCCTGCCGATTTTTTAGCACCGATGAACGGCACCGGTAACTTCAGGCATCAGACCGGCAGTGCCTGGGTCTGTTCGCCCTCTTCTATCAGCATCAGTCCGGCACGCAACCCGGCTGCTACGTTGGGGTTCGGGAACAGCACATATTCCCGTGCCTGCTGCACGTAATAGCGGGTGTTGCCATCTTCCGCCAGCAACGTCCCCTGTGGAAAGGCGGTAAAGTTCAGCGTTTCCGGTGACATATGCAGCGTAAAGTGCTCACTCAGCCGGGTGATCTGCTGCGCGACCCGATAATGGCGCGGCTTAACCGTAGTGACGGGCATGGCTTCACCATAGAGTAACGATGCCAGCGCCTGCTGTGCCGCACTGAACTGACTGAGATCGTTCTCGCCAAACGGCAACGCTTTGCCCAGCTCCAGGGTGCAGCTGGCCGCACCGAAGTGCTCGCAGCTGAAATGCGTAAAGGTGCCGCCCGGCGCACGATGAAATACCAGCGCTTCCAGACCGGCTGCGGCCAGCCAGTCGAGAAACCCGGGCGGCCAGGGGCGCTCGTTGTGCGGCATCACGCCGAACTGAGGATGGTAAGAGCCGCGAATCGCGGTGTGCATGTCGAGATGCCAGCGCGTCTCATCGCACTCACCCAGCTGCCAGAACGTTTCCAGCGTCTGCTCCAGCCGCAGCACGCGGCGGGCCTCATCGCTATCGTCAATCTGCTGCCAGCGTCCGCCAAACAGCCGGTTGATGTCATAGCGCACATAGCGCTTGCCAGCCCGCAACGCTGACGGGTTACCCAGAATCACCAGCATGCGCTGCTGCAACGGTTTTTCGCCGCGCAGCAGGGGATTAATCAGCTGGTTCACGATTTCAACCGGGGCGGTTTCATTACCGTGGATCCCGGCGGAAAGCACCAGCGCCTGTTTAACCGGCACCGTTGGCTCCATTAACAGTATGCCGTGATACAACCACTGCCAGCGAAGATGCGCCGTTTCACCACTACGCTTAAGCGGTACTTCGCCGGAGAGCGTTTGCTGTAAAAAGTCCTGCATCGTTCCTCCTTTTCGCCCTGAGCAGGCGGCAGCCTGAGCTGCCGCCTCCTTCACTGCTGAAATGCATATACATTTCCTAAGTCTAGCAGCTTCGTCAGTTCATCCAGCGCGTCACGTCCCTCACGCAGCAACTGCGGGTCGACCAGGTCGGCCTGGGTCAGGCGATCGCGGTAGTGACGGTCAACCCAGTGATTCAGCGTATTGAAGAGCCTGTCGTTCATCAGCACCGCCGGATTGACTGCCTGCTGCTCCTGAGGGGTCAGCACCACCCGCAAACGCAGGCAGGCCGGACCTCCCCCGTTATACATGCTTTCGCGCAGATCAAACACCTTCAGGGCTTTCAGTGGCGTATCACCTTCGACCTGTTCACACAGATAGCGCCAGACACCCGGATGCTGACGTGACTCTTCCGGCAGCACCAGCATCATGCTACCGTCAGGACGGCTGAGCAGCTGGCTGTTAAACAGATAGGTCTCTACCGCCTCTTTTACCGAGACCCGATCTGCTGGTACTTCCAGTGTCACAAAGCCGGGTACGCGCGCCCGAAGCTGCGCCAGCAGCTCAGGCTGATTAACAAAGGCGTGCTGATGACAGAACAGCATCTGCTGGTTGCTGACCGCAATCACATCGTTATGAAACACGCCCTGATCGATCACCGCAGGATTCTGCTGCGCGAACAGCACGCTTTCGGGTGAAAGCTGATGCAGACGGGCCACTGCCTCGCTAGCCTCACGGGTCTGCCGCGCCGGATAACGCTGCGGAGCGTTACCCTCATGGCTGCTGTCGCGGCCATAGACAAACAGCTGCACGCCGCGCTCGGCATAGGCGCCGCCGAGCCGGTTGTGGTTAGCCGCCCCTTCATCACCAAACATCGCCACCTGCGGTAGCGCATCGTGCACCGCAAAATGGCGATCGTCGCGGAAGATGGAACGCAGCAGCCAGGCCGTTTCCGGCGCTTCCATCGCCCGGTGGAATTTGTTGTTAAGGTTTGCCACCGTCAGGTGAACCCGGCCATCCACGCTGTCCGCGGACGGCGAAACCGTAGCGGCATTGGCAACCCACATCGCCGACGCGGAGCTGCAGGCGGAGAGTAATCCCGGCGCGGTTTTGCCGGCTGCCGCCAGCACCTGCTCATCGTTGCCGCTGAATCCGAGCTGACGCAGCGCCGCAATATTGGGCCGCTCATGTGGCGGGATCACGCCCTGCACGTAGCCCATATCGGCCAGCGCTTTCATCTTCAGCAGCCCCTGCTTTGCCGCCAGACGGGGATTCGAGGGCTGCAGCTGGTTGCGGGTTGAAGCTTCGTTACCAAACGACAGCCCGGCATAGTGGTGCGTTAATCCCACCAGTCCATCAAAGTTGGCTTCGGTTGCCTTCATGATGTTTTCTCCGGCGCGGAGAAATCCAGGCCCGGCGACAACGTGGCGGGCAGCGTCAGGTCCGGCGTCTCCAGTGAGGCAATCGGCCAGGCGCAGTAATCCGCCGCATACCAGGCGCTGGCGCGATGGTTACCCGACGCCCCAATGCCGCCAAACGGTGCCGTACTGGCTGCGCCCGTCAGCGGTTTGTTCCAGTTGACGATACCGGCACGCGCTTCCAGCAGCAGCTGATCAAACTGCTGGCGCGAAGGCGAGATTAATCCGCACGACAAGCCGTAACGGGTCTGGTTCGCCAGCATAATCGCCTCATCAAAGGTGTCATAGCGGACGACGCCCAGCAGCGGGCCAAAGACCTCTTCATCCGGGATGCCCTGCACATCGGTTAAATCGATAATGCCTGGCGTCAGTATGGCGCTGTGGCTATCCGGCCAGCGCATCGCCAGCAGCACTTCGCCACCCGCCTCCACCCGACGTTGCCACTCACCCATAATCTTCTGTGCCGCGCCGGTGGAGATCACGCTGCCCATAAAGGGTTGCGGCTCAGCATTCCAGGCGGCCGGTTGCAGTCGCCCCGCCACTTCAGCCAGCCGCTGCAGAAAGGCATCACCCGCCTCGCCGCGTTTAACCAGCAGACGCCGGGCGCAGGTGCAGCGCTGACCGGCGGTAATAAAGGCGGACTGCAACGTGATGTTGACGGCCGCATCCAGGTCAGCCGGTTCTTCTACAATCAGAGCGTTATTGCCGCCCATCTCCAGCGCCAGCATCTTCTCAGGCTGACCGGCAAACTGGCGATGCAGCTGATAGCCGGTATGGGCGCTGCCGGTAAACAGCAGGCCATCAATCTGGCTACAGGTGGCCAGCGCCTGACCGGTTTCACGTCCACCCTGTAACAGCGCCAGCACGCCAGCTGGCAGGCCTGCCGCCACCCAGATCTCAGCCGTTTTCTCGGCGGTCAGCGGCGTCAGTTCACTGGGTTTAAAGACCACGCAGTTACCCGCCAGCAGCGCCGGAACGATATGCCCGTTTGGCAGATGACCGGGGAAGTTATAGGGACCAAATACCGCCAGTACCCCGTGCGGACGATGGCGCAGCGAGCTTTCGCCTTCATGCTGCTCACCGGTGCGGCTATGGTACGCCTTCACCGAAAAGCCGATTTTATTGATCATCGCGCCGACTTCAGTCAGCGCTTCCCAGCGCGGCTTACCGGTTTCACGGGCGATGGTTTCTGCCATGTCTGTTTTGTGCGCTTCAAGCCCGGCGGCAAATTTCTCTATGATCGCCTGCCGTTCCGCCAGCGGGCGTCTGGCCCAGGCCGGAAAGGCGGCGCGCGCCGCGTCACAGGCCGCCGTAACCTGCGCGGCCGATGCTGCCTGGCCCTGCCATAGCGTCTCGCCGCTGACCGGATCCGCTTTGGTCAGGATCTCCGCGTCGCCGCTCAGCCATTCTCCCTTTATCAGGTGCGTCATGCTGTTTTCTCCTCTTTGCAGAGCGTCACTACGCGCAGGCTGTCGCCCGGCTGGCAGTGGAGCGCCTGCATCTGTTCATCCGTGAGTTGCACGCTGTCGCCGTCGGCATGGGCCGGGATCAGCGCCACACGGAACTGGCGGTAATGGTTATTGGCAACCAGGCAGAGCGGCGCATCAGCCGGATTTTCGCCCGGCTCTGCGCTGCGCAGACGGCTTTTGCGTACGGCGCGAATGTGGTCGATATCACACTCCAGCGTCGGACCGCCATCAAAAATGTCGACATAGTTAAGGTAGCGGAAGCCTTCCGCCTCCAGCACGGCACGGGCCGGTGCGGTGTGTGGATGCACCTGTCCGATGACGGCCTGCGCCTCTGGCGTCAGGTAGTCGATATAGAGCGGATGCTTCGGCATCAGCTCCGCGATAAAGGACTTCTGGCCGGTGCCGCTGAGGAAATCGGCTTTACTGAACTCCATTGAGAAGAAACGGCTGCCGACGCTCTCCCAGAACGGTGAATGCCCCTGCTCATCGCTGACGCCACGCATCTCAGCCACCACTCGATTGGTGAAGCGTTCACGGAAACTGGCCATAAACAGGAAGCGGGACTTCGACAGCAGATAGCCGTTTTTGCCGTCACGGTAGTCAGGATCGAGGAACAGCGTGCAGAGCTCACTGCTGCCGGTATGATCGTTACTCAGCGACAGGGTGGGCAGCGCGGCATAGACATTCAGCTCTTTCGAAGCATGCACCTGGGTGCCGACGCGAAAGTTGTACCAGGGATCCTGCAGGCCGACCGCCACCTCAATGGCGCAGATGCCCACGGCGCGGTTATCTTCACTGTCCGCCAGCACAAAGACATAGCCCTGCTCTGCGCGCGGCAGCGTATCCTCCCAGGTCTGCAGCGATCGATCGATACGCGCCTGTAACGTGGCGCTATCAACGGGCAGCGAGGTCAGCCCGCCGCCGGTTTTACCGGCCAGCGCCATCAGCTGGCTTAAATCATCGCGTTCAACCGGACGGATTACCATCATGATGCGGACCCTCGTACCAGGCGTTCACACACCTCGGCAAAGCGTGCCATGCCGAGCTTCACTTCCTGCTCACTGATATTCAGCGCGGGGGCAAAACGGACCACGTCAGCCCCGGCAATCAGCACCATCACGCCCATCTCAGCGGCGGCCAGATTGATCTCTTTGGCTTTACCGGCAAAGTCGTCGCTCAGCACTGCGCCAATCAGCAGACCCAGACCGCGCACCTCTTTAAACAGATGCAGGCGCTGATTGATCTCATCCAGGGCCGCGACAATCCACTCGTGACGCTGCGTGACACCCGTCATCATGTCAGGCTGGTTGATCAGCTCCATCACTTTACCGGCGACCGCGCCCGCCAGCGGATTGCCGCCATAGGTGGTGCCATGGGTGCCGACGCCCATCACCAGCGCCAGATCGTCCCGGGTCAGCATCGCACCTATCGGGAAGCCGCCGCCCAGCGCTTTGGCGCTGGTGAGGACATCCGGCGTGACGCCATAATGCATATAGGCGTAGAGCGAACCGGTACGACCCACGCCGCTCTGCACTTCATCAAAAATCAGCACGGCCTGATGCTTATCACAGAGTTCACGCAGTCCACGCAGGAACGCCGGATCGGCAGGCAGCACGCCGCCCTCACCTTGGATCGGTTCAACAATGACGGCGCAGGTATGGTCATTAATCAGTTCAGCGGCTGCAGCCAGATCGTTAAACGGCGCATGCTGGATCTCAGGCGGCAACGGCGCAAAATCTTTTGAGTAGGCGGGCTGACCACCGGCTGACACGGTAAACAGGGTGCGCCCGTGAAACGCATTCTTAAACGCCACAATGCCACTTTTATGCGGGCCGACACGGTCATGTGCCACTTTACGGGCCAGCTTCAGCGCCGCTTCGTTCGCTTCCGCCCCGGAGTTACAGAAGAACACCCGGTCAGCGAAGGTGGCGTCGATCAACTGCTTCGCCAGTCGCAGGATCGGTTCGTTGGTGTAGCCATTACCGGTGTGCCATAACCGTGCGGCCTGTTCCTGCAACGCCTGCTGCAATGCCGGATGCGCATGCCCTAACGCATTAACAGCGATGCCACCGGCAAAGTCGATATAGTCTTTACCGTTTTGATCCCAGACGGTGGAGCCTTCTGCGCGAACCGGTATAAAGGTCGCAGGTGCATAAACCGGCATCATCCATTGATCGAAATCGTGACGTGAAACGTGCAGTGCCATAACCCACTCTCCTGCTTTACTTTACCGGCCAGGTAAAGCTTATGTTTTAAAATTGTTAAAGGTTGTTGTAGTGCAGCCCTACTGTAGAGTGCAGTTAACGTGCCAGCCAGACAATTAATGCATAAAATGGCCATCACAACGGAATATCAATGAGTTAGATGCTGACAATATTCAATTAATTTGCATATATAGTGAATAATTGTCTGATTGCAGCGGCAAAGCCGGGTTTTAAACAGCGGAATTATGCATTCGCGGGATGAAATATCGCTTTTGTGATCGCTGATAAATTATCTCTCCATAAAAACCCATTTCCTGCCCTGTTTTAGCGCAGTTTGCCTCTCACTGGTGCAGCGGTGGTCGCCGGATTTCGCCTGAACTAAGAGCGCTAAATAGCGAAAATTAACAAACTATTTTCATTTATCACGCCTGGCGGATTAATTTTACCGCCTGTCATCGATTAATTAATGAGCAATGTGATGACACTTTAATCAGTGTCGTGCAGATTATTTCTGACGTGATTATCGGGCGGGAAATAATATTTCTGAAAAGATGAACAGATATTAATATGCAGACTAATGATTAGAAGGGAATCCTTGTGAAATTATCACTTTCATAAAACTCACTATAATTAATACAGGGAGTGATGTGATTCAATTATATACAGTTAACTTATGGATTATAGTGTGTTTTTTTAACTAATTTATTGATTATAATGTAGTTTTACACCATACCCCCTTAAGGTTTTATTAGAAGAAAATCTTATTACCTTGTCATTTAATCTTCTGTCCCCTGCTGTTATTCATTAGCTGAATATAGACATCACATTTTGTTACTTTTATTACGCTTTGTAATTTTAACTTTTTGTGTCATTTTCATTTCACCCCGAAACAGGGGAATAATAATTAATGAATACAGGGTAATAATTAAATGATGAAGCGCACTTTACTGACGGCTATTATGCCGTTACTGATCGGTCTTTCTTCCGCACAGGCCGCAGAAATTTATAACAAGGATGGCAATAAGCTGGACCTGGTCGGCAAGATTAACGTGTCACACCTCTTTTCTGACGACGATAACAACAACGGTGATACCTCTTCTTATGCCCGTTTTGGTTTTAAGGGTGAGACGAAGATTACCGATCAGCTCACCGGTTATGGCTTCTGGCAGTATCAGTACAGCCTTCACAACTCTGAAGGCAGTGACGCACAGGCCACCAACCGTACCCGTCTGGGCTATGCTGGCCTGAAATTTGGTAAGGCCGGTGCGCTGGATTACGGACGTAACTATGGCCTGGTCTATGACGCGCTGAGTTACACCGATATGCTGCCGTTCTTCGGCGGCGATTCCGGTTATACCGACGCCTTCCTCTCTGGCCGCTCAACCGGCGTGCTGACCTGGCGTAACAGTGATTTCTTTGGTCTGGTAGACGGGTTAAACCTTGCTGCACAGTATCAGGGTAAAAACGACCGCAGCAGTAACATCGACGGCGTGCGTCGTTCGAATGGCGATGGTTTTGCCCTCTCCGCGTCTTATGACTTCGATTTCGGCCTGAGCTTCGCTGGCGCGTTTGCCAGCCTGGATCGCACCACGGCGCAGAACGCAGCCGCACGCGGTGAAGGCGAAAAAGCCCAGCACTGGGCAACCTCAGTCAAATATGATGCGAACCAGGTTTATCTGGCCGCAATGTACGGCGAAACCCTGAACGCCACGCCGATCAGCGGCGGCTTCGCCAACAAAGCGCAAAACTTTGAAGCCGTGGCGCAGTATCAGTTCCTGAACGGCTTCCGTCCATCCGTGGGTTACGTCTCATCGAAGGGCAAAGAGATTGAAAATATCGGCGATGCCGACATTATTAAGTACACCGCCGTGGGTGCCACTTACTACTTCAACAAGAACATGTCGGTCTATGGTGAATACCGCATCAACCTGTTGAAAGATAATAACCCGCTCGGTCTGGCGACCGACGACATCACCGCGCTGGGTCTGATTTACCAGTTCTGATGAGACAGCAGGCCCGGCGCTTCCTGCCGGGCCTGTTTACTGACTCATGCCAGCCATAATCCGTTCTCACGCCAGTTTAGCCCAGCGCCCTGACTAAGTTAACCGCCACAGCCTCTTCCTCCATCAGCTCTTCCACGTTGGCCGACGCCAGCAGCGTGGTTGCCTGCCCGGCAGGCACCGGACGGCTGAATAGATACCCCTGACCATAATCACAGCCGCGTTTTCTCAGCCACCGCAGCGTAGCGACATCCTCGATGCCCTCTGCCGTAATCACCACATTCAGCCCCTGACAGAGCGCCAGCAGCGTTTCCACGACTTTTCGCTGCTCCGACCCGGTCACAATTCCGGCAATAAACGTCTGATCAATTTTGATTTTGGTAATCCCCAGCCCCAGCAATACGGAGAGGTTGGAATAGCCAGTGCCGAAATCGTCCAGTACCACGCCAATACCGGCCTCTTTCAGCAGGCGGATCGCCTCGCGGGCATCATCAGAGATAGCCATAACGTTCTGTTCCGTGATCTCCAGTTCCAGCATGACCGGTCCGGCATGCTGCATGATGCGGGACAGACAGGTGGTCAGCGACGGTCTCAGCAGCTGCTCCGGGGTAATGTTCAGCGACAGGCAGAGCCCGGCAGGCCATGCCCGTGTTGCACTGACCGCATCCTGCAGCAGCGCCACCGTCATGCTGTCCATCAGCCCCAGCCGTTCCACCACCGGCAGAAACTCAGCGGGTGAAACCGTCTGCCCCGACGCGGTGATCCAGCGTGCCAGTATTTCAAAGCCGGTAATGTTTCCGCTTCGCAGCGACACCAGCGGCTGCAGAAAGGGAACGATGGCGTGGCCGCTGACGGCAGCAACGACCTCCTGCTCCAGCCTTTCCCGCTGGCGAAAGCGCAGCTCCATGTCTGGTGTGAATCGCGCCAGATGAGAACGCGTGTTCTGTTTAGCTTCGTACAGCGCCAGATCCGCCGCCCGCACCACATCGGCCTGCCCGGTGCAGGCTGAACTGGCAATGCCTGCAGAGAGACTGAGGAAGGTATGCGGGCCGGTGCGGATGGATGCTGCATGCTGACAGAGACTTTCAGCGGCGGCCAGCGCCTGCTCAGCCTGCGACGCCGCGGTTACGATAGCAAACTCATCCCCACCAATGCGAAACACCTGGCTCTGCGTGCCCGCCGAGGTGGTCAGCAGTCCGGCCAGCGCAACCAGCGTGGCGTCGCCCTGACGATGACCGTTCAGGTCATTGATACTCTTGAAATCATTGATGTCGAGCAGCGTCAGGGTATAAGGCACCTCGCCGGTATTCAGCGCAGCAAGGTGTGCGGTGAATGATCGGCGATTCATCACTCCGGTCAGCGCATCCGTGCCGGCCAGCCTGAGCGCGTTTTTTTCTGCACTCAGCGATCTGCGGACCAGATTCACGATAAACAGCGCCGGAATAATCATTGCCAGCCCGGCAAATGCAGTCGCAGTCAGGATAAACCGCACCCGCTCGCTGGTTTCGAAACCGGGATCGTAGCCCAGGCCCAGCAGGCTGGAAATCCGCGCCTCAAGCCCGAATTCCCACAGTATGGAGAGTAAAATGATGGTCGCAATATTTAGCACTGCGAGCCAGAAAAGTTTCAGGCGCATGCGTTCATTCCCGGTGATGGAGAGTGTCAGAGTGTTGTTTTAATTATCTGTAAAAACCCGGGGTGGATTTCTCATAGCCTGTCAGCTTAACTGCCGACGATAATCACCCCTCCGCTATTTCTGCTCATAGAAATCACGCGTTCTCACCCGCCTCGCGCCAGCACAACAGAAGACCTGCTCTGCGCGGCGCGTGCCGGTGACGTCATCAATATCGATGAGTGTTCTATCGGCAGCGGCGACCAGATTAACAGGCCGGTCCGGTTATATTTATGCATTACGACGGTTTCGACGGGTTATACGACCGAAAAGGCGGGACACTACACAGCGCGTCAGGATGTACTGTGAAAGGGACATTAACTTACGAATTAACAAGAACTTGCCCTGTTATCGCTACCGTAAGTCGTTGCGCAAATTTGCGTGACAAAGCCTGGAAGCACGACGCTTTTTTATTTATTTCCGGTGGTCTGATTGCATGGTAGACATTCCGGCATATCGTACTTTTATCGCACAAAACTAAATAGCACTCAATTTAGTTAAGTACAACCCTACAGAACCCTCTCCGGCTGCCGATACCGAGTTACCCAACGAACTCTTCTGGAAGATCGATGAAAATCTCAACGCGCCTTAGCGCAGGTTTTGGCCTGCTGATTTTGCTGTTTATTATTTGTGCTGGTACCGCGATTCAGGCGCTGAACAGCGCCCGTAATAGCATGGACGAGGTGGTCAATGTCCGGCTGAAAAAGTACCAGACCGTGCTGGATATGCGTGGCGGCGTGCGGGATATGGCCATTGCAGTGCGTAACCTGGCCCTGATGACCGATCCTGTTGCGATGAAGCCAGAATGGGAACGTCTGCAAAAACAGCGGGCACTTTACATCAGCAATCGTGAAGCGCTGTCGCGCATGATGCAGACTGACGCCGGCCCCGCGGGACGCGAGGCGATGAGCAGAATTGAATCTGCCGAAGAGGCCGCGCTATCCACCCTGATGAACGCCGGAAAACTCGGGCTGGAAAACCGTCAGCAGGAGGTTACCGACTATCTATTAACCGTAGCGCGTCCTGCGCAGCAGACTCTGCTTAAAGCGATCAACGATCTGACTGAGCTGGAGATGCGCAACAGTCGGGATGCGGTGGTGGAAAACGGGAACGCTATCGCCCGTACCACCTGGATACTGATCATCCTGGCAGCGATCTCCGTGCTGGCTGCGGTCGCCACCTGCGCGTTTATTGTGCGTATGCTGATGCGTCAGCTGGGCGGCGAACCTGTTCAGGCACAGGCGCTGGCTGCCGCGATCGCGGCTGGTGATCTCACCTCCGCGGTTACGCTGCGCGGTGGCGACAGCACCAGCCTGCTTGCTTCGTTAAGCGGTATGCAGACCAATCTGCGCGGGCTGGTAACGCAAATCAAGGATGCTTCCGCTTCGGTGGCGCTGGCGGCCGATGAGATTTCCCAGGGCAACAGTGAGCTGTCATCCCGTACCGAGCAGCAGGCTGCTGCGCTGCAGGAAACCGCAGCGAGCATGGAGCAGCTCACCGCCACGGTAAAAAGCAATGCGGCGGGCGCGCATCAGACGGCGGGTTCAGCACGCGAGGCTGCCACACTGGCTCATGCAGGCGAAGCGGATGTTCAGCGCCTGTCAGAAACCATGCATGACATTTCGCTAAGTGCCGTGCGGGTGCGTGACATTACGTCGGTGATTGAGGGCATCGCTTTCCAGACCAATATTCTGGCGCTTAACGCCGCAGTAGAAGCAGCACGTGCCGGGGAAGACGGTCGCGGATTTGCCGTGGTCGCGGGTGAGGTCCGATCGCTGGCCCAGCGCAGCGCCACTGCGGCACGCGACATCAAGCAGCTGATTGAGCAGGCGGTGACGCAGGTCGAGGAAGGTGTCACGGTGGCCGCAGGAACGGGTGAGCGCATCCTGAAAATTGTCAGCCGCGTAGGTGAACTGGCCGATGCCATGGACAACCTTTCACTCTCCTCCGGTGAGCAGATGCAGGGCATCTCCCAGGTCAGCATTGCGGTGAGTCAGATGGATGGCGTCACGCAGAATAACGCCGCGCTGGTACAAGAGTCCTCTTCTGCGTCACAGTCCCTGCTGGCGCAGGCGCGCGACCTGCGTGGCATGGTCGGGACCTTCACCGTATGAACCCTTCCGGCGGACACCGTTCCGCCGATACGGCTGATCTTATCAGCCGTATCGGCGGGCTAAAACAGGACGTGGATATTCTGCTGCAGCAGCTCAGCGAAGGGGAGTATCTGAGCGTGGATACCTTCGCCAATAACTGGATACATCTGACCGAGCTTTACAGCCGGATTCAGGCGCACATGAGTGACCGCGCCCTGATGGATAAACTGGTGCGTAGCGACCTGCTACTGGCCGCTGACCTGCTGGCGGTGGGAAGAATGATTGCGGTCATGGATAACTTTCTGCGCTGCGCGGTCATTACCCGATGACCGGATCGTGGCGCTGACAGTGTGCGACATTCGCTTCTGCGTTAAATGCTGAAATGATGCGGCAAATTTCAGCCGATTTGCCCCTGGCGCACGTTGTGTGCCAGGGGCTACGCCCGGTTATGTTGACTTCAATTTAATTTGACTCAATACTGAGCCACCTTTCACACGGAGGCGCAGCCAACGGCTTTTCCTCTCGCCGCGAAAGCGCCTGAAAGTTGGGTGTCTGACACCCGACAAAAGATGCTGCCGCAGTCCGCATCTTCCCGATACACGCTTAGCAAGACTTCAGGGCTGACAAGCCACCGGTGGTCTGGCTCTCCTGCCCCGGACTGAGAATGAGTAAAGATATGAATGATGAAACCGCGGGGATCGCTGATACCTCTCCCGCCAGTGCAGCGCCTGAAACCATCGACCAGTTTCTCTGCTTTGCGCTCTACTCCGCATCGCTCGCCATGACAAAGCTCTATCAGTCGCGGCTGAAACCGCTGGGGCTGACCTATCCGCAGTATCTGGTACTGCTGGTGCTGTGGGAAAAAGATGCCCTGACCGTCTCCGATATTGGCGCACGCGTGCGGCTGGATTCCGGCACACTCAGTCAGCTTCTGAAGCGGCTGGAGAGCGCAGGCATCATCTGTCGGCAGCGTGACACCGGGAAGGATGAGCGCCGGGTTGTGGTCTCCCTGACGGAACAGGGCCACCAGCTCAAAGTCGCGGCGGCGGGCGTCCCGGCCGATATGGTCTCCGTAATGGATACCGCCTGCAGTGAGCTTGGTGAACTGACGACCCAGGTTGCCACGCTGCGGGAAAAACTGCTTAAGGCCCTGCCATGATGCTGGCTTTCGATAAACGTGCGGGCAGGCTGAATCACCGAAGCGTTGTCCGATCAGATGCTTTTCAGCAGAATTGCTGCACTGGAGTTTCTTTTGAGTACCGATAAACCAGCGGATATGGATGATGTCTATGCCGTGGTAGGACAGGCTGTTTCCAGCCTGCTGAAGTCAGGCAAGACGGCAGGCATACAGGAAATCATCGCGTTCCTGAAACAACAGGAAGCGCGATCGGTCAACGGCCAGAGAGAAGTTTACGCCAGAGCCGTTCGTGTCGTGACGAAACTGGTTAACTGACCCCTGCCGGGCTGAGCGACGCTTTTAAGGTAAGCGTCACAATCGCCATTCCTCATTCTCCTGTTCGTAACAACGCCGGACCTGGCCCAATCAATCCCTGTTCTTCAGGGGCACGCCTTCACCGGCCCTGTTTATCCGGCCGGTTCAGACGTCGTTATTCGCTATGCGCTGCCCGGGCAACGTCTCTGACGGCGCTTTCAACCCGCTCTGAATCTTTCTGAATGCTGGCTATCACGTCTCCCGCCTCACGCATCAACAGTACCCCCTGACCGGTGTTCGCCAGCGAAGTTTCAATTCCCCGCAGCACCTCTCTGGCCAGTTGATTATTCCCTGCTACCACCCGCTCAATTTCTTCGGTCGCACTGCTGACGCTGGCCGCCAGGCTGCGGACCTCTGCCGCCACGACGGCAAAGCTGCGGCCCGACGTGCCTGCGCGCGCCGCTTCAATGGCGGCATTCAGTGCAATAAGGCGGGTCTGCATGGCAAAGCGCCGGATGGTTTCAACCATGCCATCAATGCTGTCAGACTGGCTGTTCAGGCGCGTGACGTCTGCCGACACCACACTCATCTCTTCAGCAATCCGGCTGATCATCTGAATGCTGTTGTCGATAACATCCGCGCCCGCCTGTGCACTTCCCCGCGTCTGGACAGCCATGTTCCAGGCATTTAACGCCGCGTCATACTCCTGCTGATTACGCAGCACCTGTTCCGTCACATCGGTGGCGAATTTAACAATTTTAGTAAGCTGTCCATCGCTGTTGAATACCGGATTGTAAGTGGCCCTGAGCCAGAGCGGTTCGCCACGCCGGTTAAGACGGGGAAACTGGCCCGAAAAGAACTCGCCCTGATTCAGCCTCAACCAGAACTGCCGGTACTCCTCACTCTGAGAGAGCGCATCCGAACAGAAAAGCCGGTGATGCTTTCCTATGACTTCGGCAGCCTGATAGCCGGTAGCCTTCAGGAAGTTATCATTTGCCTCCAGCACGTGGCCGTCAGGACGAAAGGCGATTACGGCCATGGAGCGGCTGATCGCATTGATAATCGACTCCTGCTCCAGTGATGACTGCATTCTCTCTGAAATATCCGCGGCTATTTTCACGATTTTGAAAACCCGTCCGCGCCGGTCAGTCACCGGAATATAGCTTGCCTCCAGCCAGACTGGTCGCATGCCTTTAGCCAGCCGCAGATATTTATCACTGAAGCTTTCACCTGCCGCCAGACGCTGCCAGAAACGGCGATATTCTGGCGAGTTCACCAGCGCGGGCGGACAGAACATGCTGTGATGCTGACCAACAATTTCTTCCGCCCGGTATCCCATGGCCGCCAGAAATAGCGGGCTGGCTTTCTGAATAATGCCCTCAGGCGTGAACTCAATCACGGGCATAGCGCGCCCCAGCGATCGGAATGACGCGGCGGCGTGCAGGCCACGCTGACGGAGAAAAGAAGGGACAAGATATTTCAGTAAACTCAGGCGCATCAGCAGGACCAGTAAGCGGTGGAATTGCTTTTGTTATCGGCATATTGCCGGCGTCCCTTACGCATCGCTGCGATAGTTGCGGCTGATGATTGCAACACGATGTTACTACTGACACATAAGCCTGACGTTAGCCTGTCATCAGCACGACTCTGTGATGAACCCGGCTGGACGTGCCATGCACCGCGCCGGCCGGATTTACCTGCCAGCGCCGTGCTGGCAGGTTTCCGTTAGAGCGCCGTGCCGGTGGGTGCCATTAAATCGTAACGATCGTTCTGCGGGGATGCGTCCATGGCCATCGGCGGCTCAATTTTCAGGGTGATCCAGTTAGAGGTGACACGCTGCTGCTTGCTGTCCTCCAGCGTCACCGACAGCCGGTATTCGTTGCTGGCGTCTGGCGACGGATCCCATTGCGGTAGGATCACACTCCAGCCCTGCGGATCCGCATTATTGGCCGGTGGCGTCAGGCTCAGCGCCTGCGTGTCACCCTGCCAGCTCACTGCCTTGATGTCATTGCTGGCCCGCACCTGCAGCTTCAGCGGCAGGCTCTCGCCACTGCTTAACTGCCAGGGAGGTGTCGCCAGGAACACCGACAGCGTTTTGCGCTGACGGAATGCGAGCACCGGCGTATCGCTGCGGGTCACGGTATCGTAACGGCTGCCGCGCAGGGAGCGCGCTTCGGCGACGTTACCGGCATCAAGCTGACGGCTCAGCGCTACGCCAAAGCGGTAGTTCAGTTTCAGCCCCAGCTGATCCTGGCTTTCACCGGCACTGCTGGTTTTGTGGGTGGCCGACAGCGTTACCAGCGGCACCGGCGTGTAAGAGAGGCCAAACGACATGGCGGAGGGATTGTGATAGCGGTTGCCGCTGTTAAACAGATCGACATTCTCACCCAGATATTGCTGATAGCTCACCGAGACGCCCAGTTGACGATAAAAGGGCACATAGCTCTGGCTGGTGATGTCATAGCCGCGCGCCATGCGCTGCTGCTGCGCGTTGCCCAGATTTTTCCAGCCGGAAAGCGGCTGATAGTAGTTGGCAGAGAAACGCATCGAATCACTCCAGGCCTCAGTCCCCACCGAGGCGCGCTGCAGGCCGCTGCTGAAGACATGATCGACAAAGCCGTTGTAGCCCAGCAGCCAGTTACCGGCGTCCCAGCGTTGTCCCAGTCCCGCATTGCCGACCAGACCCTCGCCGGTATCATGCAGGCCAAGCTGGCTGAAGGTAAGCAGGCTGTTCTCGTCGGCCAGTGCGCTGAAGAGATCGCCGCCCGTGCCGGCAAAGTTACCGTTCATGTCGACTTTCAGATCGAGCTGCGCGGTGCCGTAAGGGGAAAGCAGTGACTGCCCTTCACTCTCGACCCGGTCGGCCACTTCATCGCGCAGATGATTGAAGGCCCAGACGCCCGCCTGCTGGCCAAACGTCACATTGCTGTCGCTGTTGTTACTCGCTTCACCGATGCTTTTCGCCACGGCTGCCAGCTTTTTGCTCCACGCTTCATCCTCGTCGCGGGTGCTGCCAAGCGTCGGCAGCGACTCACTGTAGCGCGCAGGATTGTCGAATGGCGTTTCTGACACTGCCGTTTCAGTCTGAAACGCACGGGCGCTCTGCAAGGCAGAGAGCGACAGCGCAATCAAAGAGAGAACCCCTGTTTTCCGTATCATGTCACCCGGCACGTTGATTGATTTGTTGCTGCGATAAAGTCAAATTCATTGACAGTTACCTTAACATATTGTGACGGCGATGCAGGACAGCAGAGGCAAATTGTGCATATACCAGAAAAGTCTGGCACAAAAAAAGGCCTGCTGTGCAGCAGGCCCGGGGTTATCTCTGGCGTCTTCAGGAGAAGATTAAGCCGCCATCCACGTTAATGGTCTGTCCGGTGATATAGCGCGCATCGTCTGAAGCCAGAAACGCCACCAGTCCGGCCACATCCTCCGGCTGACCGGCACGCTTCAGCGGAATGTTTTTCACCCACTCCGCCATCAGCTCACCTTTGCCGTAGGTTTTCTCCTCGCTGCTGAGGATCTCGCCCCAGACGCGATCGTTGTAATCCCACATCTCACTCTCAATGATGCCGGGACAGAAGGCGTTGACCGTAATGTTCCACGGTGCCAGCTCCAGCGCCAGACTCTGCGTAATGCCGATGACCCCCATTTTGCTGGCGGCATAGTGCGGCGTGTAAATAAAACCCTGTCGTCCCTGCCCAGATGAGGTGTTAATCAGACTGCCGCTGCCCTGCTTCACCATATATTTCGCCGCTTCACGACAGCAGAGCCAGACGGCAGTGGTGTTCACGGCCAGAATCCGTTCAAAGTCGCTTTTCGGCATGGTGTCGAAGCGGTCAATGGTAATCACGCCCGCATTCTGAATCGAGACGTCAATCTGACCAAAGCGTTCAAAGGCCTGCTGATAGAGCTGCTGCACCGCCGCTTCATCTGTGACGTCGACCTGCAGCGCCAGAATCTCACTGCCATACTGCTGCGAAAGCTGGTCAGCGGTGGCAAAGACCCGATCGGCATTCGACACCATCACCAGCCTGGCCCCATCGCGGGCGAAACGCGCCGCGATCCCGGCACCGATGCCGCGACAGGCACCGGTAATCACCACTGTTTTTCCACGTTGCTCGCGGCTCATAATCGCTCCTGTTAACTGTGACGGATATCAGTGAGAGGCACTGCCTGCTGCTTTTTTTCATGGCGACGCAGCAGCACCACTTTGCTTTGCAGACGTTGCTGGAACTGGTCGATCACGACGGCTGTGACAATCACCAGACCTTTAATCACCATCTGCCAGAAATCGCTGACGCCCATCATCACCATGCCATCCGCCAGGAAGACGATAACGAACGCGCCAATAATTGAGCCGGACACCCGGCCACGTCCGCCCGCCAGCGCCGTGCCGCCCAGCACGGTGGCACCAATGGCGTCCATCTCAAACATGTTGCCGGTCATCGGATGCGCGGTCTGCAACTGAGACGCCACTACCAGCCCGACCAGACCGGCGCAGAGGCCGGAAAAGGCGTAAACAAAAATTTTCACTTTGATAATCGGCACGCCCGCCAGCCGCGCGGCGGACTCATTGCCGCCAATGGCGTAGATGTAACGGCCCAGCGGGGTTTTGCGCGTCAGGTAGAGGCCGAGCAGCAAGAAGCCGAGCATCAGCCAGATCGGCAGATACACCCCCAGCACGGTACCGGAACCCAGCAGGGCAAAACCGGTGTTGCCCAGCGCGGGCATCCCGACCAGATTGGCGTAGGTGCCGCCATCGTTGAACAGCAGTGCCGCACCGCGCGCCACATACATCATGCCCAGGGTGCAGATAAAGGGAGCCACGCCCAGCCGGGTGATCACCGTACCGTTAATCAGCCCCACCAGCACGCCAAAGATCGCCACCACCAGAATCACTTCAGGCACGTTGAGAAACAGCGTATTGCCGCCCCATAACGGAATGCCACTGGTCAGCAGCGCACCCGCCACCATGCCGCAAATCCCGGCGACCGCGCCTACAGAGAGATCGATACCGCCGGTGAGGATCACCAGCGTCATCCCTATCGCCAGCAGCCCGGTAATGGCGACGTGCTGCGTCATAATCAGCAGGTTAGAGGGGGTCAGAAAGTTCGGCACCATCACGCTGAAGAAGCCGACCACAATCAGCAACGCAATAAAGGTGCGCGCCTTGAGCAGGTACATATAGAGCAGATATTTTTGGTTCATGACGTTCTCCGGCCAGCTTAGCCCAATGGGCCAGGTGCTTAATCCTGCGGGGTTGATGCCGCGATCAGATGTTCTCTCGTTGCCGCTGCGCGGGGCAGATCGGCCGTTATCCGGCCATCGGCCATCACTAAAATGCGGTCCGCCAGCGCCATCACCTCATCCAGCTCGGACGACGAAAACATCACGGCCAGCCCCTGTTGCGCCAGATTGCCAATCAGGTGATAGACGTCGGTTTTGGCACCGACATCAATGCCGCGCGTCGGCTCATCCAGCAATACCACCTGCGGCCCGGTCATCAGCGCCTTACCCAGCACCACCTTCTGCTGATTACCGCCACTCAGCGCCGTGACCGGCAGATCGGGATCGCTGACTTTAATCGCCAGATGGCCGATCATCTCACTGACCCGCTGCTGTTCCCGCCCCGGATTCAGCAGCCCCAGCGCCCGACGAAAACCGCGCAGGCTGAAGTCAGAAAGCGTCATATTGGCGGTAACCGACATCAGTTCAATCACCCCTTCGCCTTTACGGTCTTCGGGCACCAACGCGATGCCGCTTTTCAGCCGCTGCTGAAAAGTGCGTTTAGCCAGATCCTTACCGGACAGCCGGACCCGGCCCGACTGACAAGGCATCAGCCCAATCAGCCCCTTAAACAGCTCCGTGCGTCCCGCGCCCAGCAGTCCATAAATGCCGATCACCTCGCCTTTACGCAGGCTGAAACTGACCTCATTAAGCTTGTAGCCGCCGTTCTGATGCAGCGCGGTCAGCCCCTCAACCTCCAGCACCGTTTCCCCTTGTGGCGCAGGCTGATAGTCGAACTGTTTTTTCTTATCGCCCACCATCTGGGCGATAATCCACGGCACGCTGGCGTCGCGCACCTCGCGCTCACTGATAAAGCGCCCATCGCGAAAAATGGTGATGTGATCGCCTATCTCCATCAGCTCTTCCAGCCGGTGTGAGATATAGATAATGGTGACGCCGCGCCGCTTCAGCTGATCGATGACATTGAACAGCACTTTCACTTCCGACTGGCTCAGGGCGCTGGTGGGTTCATCCATGATCAACACCCGGGTATCCTTCGACAGCGCCCTGGCAATCTCCACCAGTTGCTGATGCCCGATGCCCAGCTCGCCCAGCGGCGCGTAGGGATCGACATCGAGCTGCAGCCGCTGCAGTAGCGACTTCGCCAGCGCGTACTGATACTTTTCATTGATGACGCCGCGCTGGAAAAACTCGTTGGCGATAAAAATGTTGTCCATCACGTTCATGTTGGGAAACAGATTCAGCTCCTGGAAAATGATACTGATCCCCTGCTTCTCCGCCTGATGGGTGGAGTTCAGCGACACCACCTGGCCATCCAGCAGAATCTCGCCCGACGACGGCGTTTCCACCCCGGCCAGCATCTTCATCATGGTGGACTTGCCGGCCCCGTTCTCCCCGATCAGGACATTCACTTTGTTGCGATAAACGCGATAGCTGACCTGATCGAGCGCGGTCACACCAGGATAGAGACGCGACACGTTGCGCGTTTCGATAATCACGTCGCCGGACGTTTGCGGTTGCGGATTTTGCATCTGCCGCTCCTTATTGCCGGGTGATAGCAGCCGGAGTGATATCCGGCAGCTGTTGCGGAATGTCCCAGCTGCTGAACACGCCAGTAACACTCACTTTGTCGCCGACCTTCGGCGCGAACTGCTGCATCAGGGTTGAGGCGTGCTGGTTGATCGCCTTGCCGTAATCACCAAACAGCACCTGATCGTTGAAGTCCTGATAGCTCGCGCCTTTATAGACATCGCGCAACGCCGTGCCACGAATGATTGGCCCGACCTGTATAGTGACACTGTCACCTGATTCATCCTTCACGGTCATCTTTCCGCTGCGGGAAGTGGTATTGACAGCCGTTACCTCGCCGCGAACGGAAACGCTGAAAACACAGGGATTCTCAGCCTGACTGCGATAGCCATAGGTCTGACAGGCGCTGTCAAAGTCTTTGGCAGATTGCAGCGACGACATCAGCGTCGCCAGCGGTTTCGCCTCGGCCTGGACCTGCGGCACCAGCTTCTGCTGCCAGAGCTGGTCGATGTTGGCCATCTTCGGATTGGGGGGATTCTTCAGGTCAGCCAGCTCCTGCTGCGACACAATTTTGCAGCCACCTGACAGCATGACCACCAGCGTCAGCCAGACTCTTCGGGACATCTTCTTCTCCCTGGCGCCCGCTTTCGCAGGCGCGGCAGCGGTTAATTACGACTTGTAGTTAAAGTCCTGGACGCCTTTGGCGTTTTCCGGGGTAATCAGAATGCCGCGGAACATCACCCGCTGTTTTTCCGGCTTCACGCCTTTCTGAATGAAGTTATCGAGATCGGTCACGCCTTCGGCGGCGATCGCCTGGGCCTGCAGCATCACCGTGGCTTTCAGCGTGCCTGCTTTCACCGCATCGCGTTCATCGTTGCTGCCATCAATCCCTACCACGATCACATCGTTGCGACCGGCTGCTTTGAGTGCCGCAATCGCGCCCAGCGCGACCGGACCGTTACCGCAGATCACCCCTTTCACATCGGGATGCGCCTGCAGGATGCTGTCCATGATGCGCTTGCCGTCGATCAGGGTGCCTTTGGCATCCTGACGTGCCACACTCTGCATATCGGGATATTGATCCAGCACCTGATGGAACGATTTTGAGCGGGTCACACAGTTGTTGTCGGCCAGGTTACAGGCGAGCTCGGCGTATTTGCCCTTTTCCCCCATCTTCTCGACAAAGACGTTGGCCACATCTGAACCCGCCTGGAAGTTGTTGTGGGTAATCTGCGCCAGCGCCACGTCATCCACCGGGATTTCACGGTTGATCAGCACCACCGGAATCCCGGCATCTTTGGCTTTTTTGATCGCCGCCACACTGGCGGTGGAGTCGGCGTTATCCAGCACGATACCCTGCACTTTCTTACCGATAGCGGCGTCGATCAGTTCGCTCTGCTTCTTCACATCTTCGCCGTGCGACAGCACCGTGGTTTTGTACCCCAGCGCCTGTGCTTTGAGATTGGCGCCTTTGGCTTCAGAGGCGTAGTAAGGATTATCGAGTGAGTTAACCAGAATCATAATGGTGCCTTTTTCGGCGGCCAACGCCGCCTGAGAAACCAGACAGGCAGCCACGGCAGTGCACAGCAGGGTACGGTTTTTCATGATGTTCTCTCTTATCGTTATGGCAGGGTATGAAGTCCCGGGTGTTGGGTTGGCCTTACCAGATGGTGAAGCCACCATCGATCATCAAATCTGCGCCGGTAATCATGTCGCTGCCGTTGCTGGCGAAGAACAGCACGGCGGCGGCGATCTCATCGGTATAGGCAAAGCGACCGAGCGGAATCAGCTTTTTCATCTGCTCGCCTTTCTCGCCTCGCCAGGCTTTCTCGCCCATCGGCGTCAGTACCACGGTGGGCGACAGGGTATTCACGTTGATGCGGTGCGGAGCAAACTCTTTGGCCATCACTTTGGTCATGCCCAGCAGGCCCGCTTTGGCGGAGGTGTAGGCGACATGGTTGTCGATCGCGATGGACGCCGCCTGGGAGGCGATATTGATAATTTTGCCGCCTGCGCCAGCACGGATCATCAGCCGTGCGGCCGCCTGCGAGCAAAGGAAAGGTCCGGTGAGATTCACCGCGATCTGCTTCTGCCATTCGGCAAAATCGGTCTCAATCACTGGCTGCAGCATCACGTAGCCTGCGCAGTTGACCAGGATATCGATGCGGCCATAGTGGGCAACCACCGCGTCAAACGCCTCTTCCACCGACGCGGGGTTGGTAACGTCACAGCAGACAAACTGCACCCGATCGGCCGCGAAGTCCGCCTGCAGACTGGCAACTTTCTCCGCTTCAAATGGCGGATAGAGCAGTGCCAGACGCGCGCCTTTCTCCAGCAGCATGCCATTGGTCGCCATGGCGATCCCGCCCAGCCCGCCAGTCACCACCGCCACTTTGCTGGCCAGGTTCATTGCGGTATCCACGCCGTAGCGCAGGTTTACGTCATATTCACCACTCATCCCACTCTTCCCCTCATATTTTTGCTGATGCCGCTGACTCAATCATTTTCGAACAAAAATATAAACTATCGAAAAGAAATGATATGTGGGGCAGATCAAATTTCGACCATCTGCCGTTCAAAGCGGCTTATCTGATTGAAAAGACGTGATCTGGCTTCCAGTCCCGAAATAAAGCCTGCTGCCTGCAATCCGGAAACCCTGAGAGATTCAATAACCTGCTGATTATTTGTTTTCGTTCGAAAACCAAAGGCAATTCAGGTCGTCTCGCATTCATAAAAATGGCGCGTTAAACTCAGCCACAGAGACCTTGTTCGCCCGAGCCATCAGGTTACTGGAAAAGGGAGCATTTCGATTGAAAAGCAAAAGTGAGCAGTTCGCTGACATGCAGCAACGCCGCGAGAAAATTCTGGAGATGATCCGTGAAGATGGTACGGTCACGGTCAAAGCGCTGACCGAGACCTTTGGACTGACTGAAGCCACATTACGCAGCGACCTGCGCATGCTGCAAAAACAGGGGTTTGTGCAGCGCTACCACGGTGGCGCAACGCTGATGACGGGCAAGCAGAATACCGGCGCGATGCTGCTGGAGCGGCAGACCCATCTGGAGGAGAAAGAGGCGATTGGCCGACTGGCGGCGCAGCATATCGAAAATGGCGACACGGTGATTTTCGATTCCGGTACCACCACCACCGCGATTACCGATGCCATCAGCCATATCCGCCGCTTATCAGTGGTGACCACCGCAGTGAATATCGCCCTGAAACTGGGCGGCGAACCGGGGATCAACATCCTGCTGACCGGCGGCACCTTTAAGTTCCCGACGCTCTCCACCTCGGGCGAGAAAGCGGCCAGCTTTTTTGAAAATGTGCTGGCCGAAAAACTCTTTCTGGCCACCGCCTGCATTTCACCGCGTCTGGGCCTGAGCTTTCCCAGCGAAACGGATATCAAGGTCAAACTGGCGATGATCAAATCTGCCAATACGGTTTACGTGGTGGCGGACTCCAGCAAAATCGACAAGGTATCGATGTTCGCGCTGCCCTGTGACTGGAGCAACATCCACTACCTGATCACCGACAGCGGCATCAGCACCGCGCAGGTTAAAGCGTTTGAAGCCTTAGGCGTGAAAGTGCTGGTGGCCCCGCTGCCGCTGAAGCGGGCGATGTAATTGAGCATGCGTACCGAAGTGCCGTGAGTGATTCCAGAACACTGAGAAACGAGAATTTCAGGCGCAGGAAAGCGCGGGCATTGCAGCAAACCCGCACCAATGCTAACCGTGCAGGAATGGCCTGCCTGAAGAGCAAAGTGTGCGAGCCAGGGATGGCGAGCCCAGTCCGCAGGGATGCGGGATCCCTTTGCGATCAGGCAGGCTTTTCCTGCACGACGCACCGTACTTCCTGCACGACACACCGGCTCTTCAAATCATTCCTGCTTTCTCACCCAAACCTACCTGCACCTAATCGCGATCCGCAAAACCTCCGCACCATCGCCAGCCGTGCAGGAATGGCCTGCCTGAAGAGCAAAGTGTGCGAGCCAGGGAGGGCGAGCCCAGTCCGCAGGGATGCGGGATCCCTTTGCGATCAGGCAGGCTTTTCCTGCACGACGCACCGTACTTCCTGCTCAAGGCACCCGACTTCCTGCACGTCGCACCGGCTCACCGTCGCATCCCCCCGCACCTGCAAATCCGCCCGATAAAAGCGCACGACCTCACCCACCACCAGCAGCGACGGCGACACCGGCTTCTCCTGCGCTACCGTCTCCGCCAGGCCACCCAGCGTGGTAATCAACACCCGCTGATCCGGCCGGGTTCCATTCTCAATAATCGCTACCGGCGTCTCAGGATCACGCCCCTGCGCCTGCAACTGCGCACTGATCGACGCACTCCAGCTCAATCCCATATAAAACACCAGCGTCTGATTCACCGCCGACAGCGCGGCTGCATCCAGCTGCGGCTCGCCACTCCGGCCATGGCCGGTAATCAACCGCAGAGACTGCGCACAATCCCGATGCGTCAGCGGAATCCCGCTGGCCGCCGCACAGCCCACCGCCGCCGTAATCCCCGGCACCACCTCACAGCGAATCCCGGCCTGCTGCAGACTCACCATCTCCTCGCCACCGCGACCAAAAATAAACGGATCGCCTCCCTTCAGCCGGATCACATTGCGCCCGCTGCGCGCCAGATCCACCAGCAGCTGATTAATCTGCGCCTGCTTCAATCCGTGCTGCCCCGGCTGCTTACCTACGTCAACGCATAACGCGCTCTCCGGCACTTCCGCCATCACCGCTTCACTCACCAGCCGGTCATACACCACGACTTCAGCCCGCTGCAGCAACCGCAACGCCTTCACCGTCAGCAACTCCACATCACCAGGGCCTGCGCCCACCAGCCACACCACACCCTGCGGCTTTGCCACCCCGGCAGGGGCCAGTAACTTATCCAGAGAATCAATTGCTCGCGTCATCATTCCTCCACAACCACGTCGGACAACAAAAGCTGCTTCAGCTCCGGAATACAGGAGCCACACTGCGTGCCGCACTTCAGCTTCCGGCCCAGTGCCTGAGTGGTTCGACACCCCTGCGCTATCGCCTGCAAAATCGTCTGCTCACCCACCGCCATACAGCTACAGATAATCCGGCCTGCCGCGCTGCGCTGCACCGACTGGCCCGCCAGCACGCTGTGCCGCCCGGCAGCATCCTGCGGCGCATCCGCAAAGGCCGCCGCGACAAATGCACTATCAATCGACGGCAACATGGATCCGGCATAAAACGCCAGCTGTAACACACCGTCACGCCATGCCAGCAGCCGGTAATCATTGCCGCTGCCAGTGGCGACCTGCAGGTCACAGCCTGACAGATCAACCTGCCCGGCCAGCCATGCCTGCGGCGATCCCTCGCCTGCTACCGCATAACGCTGCACCGCCGCATAGGGCGCACGCGACCAGTAACGCAATCCTGCGGGCTGCGTAATCCCGCGCTGCCACAACCAGCCCTGCCAGCTCACCGCCAGCGGCAGAATCCGGACCGGCGTCTGCTTCAGCGCAGGCTGCCCTGAAAACGGACAGGCGCGGGCGGCGACCAGCATATCGACGTGACTCTGCTGACTGAACTGCCGGTTCCAGTGCATCGGCACAAACAGCTCGCCGCGCCGCATCCCGGCATCAGCGCGCACCCGCGCGCTAATCCAGCCCTGTACTGACTGCACCCGCGCCAGACCGCCTGCCGTCACGCCATACTGCGCGGCGTCAGCGGGATGAAGCGCCACAAACGGCTCATCACAATGCTGCATCAGACGCGGCACCAGCCCGGTGCGCGTCATGGTATGCCACTGATCGCGCACCCGACCGCTGTTCATCAATAGCGGATAAGCCGCATCACGCGGGGTTAAGGCGGGCGTGGCCGGGACAAGCAGCCGGGCTTTGCCGTCAGGGTGAAAAAAGCGGCGATCGCCAAACAACCGTGCACAGCCCTGCGGATGAGCAGCATTTACCGGCCACTGGACCGGACGCAGCGCATCCCATTCGGCCTGGCTCAACTGCGCCAGCCCGCTGATATCAAATGCCCGCTGACCGTCATTCTCAAAACCCGACAGCGCCGCGTGCTCGCAGAAAATCTCAGCCGGATGCTGCCAGTTAAATCCCTCACGGAACCCCAACCGCTGCGCCACCTGCGCCAGCAGCCACCAGTCAGGCCGGGTATCACCTGGTGCGGCGGCAAAGGCGCGCTGCCGCGAAATACGTCGTTCTGAGTTCGTCACGGTGCCGTTCTTCTCGCCCCAGCCCTGGGCGGGCAGCAGAATATCGGCAAAAGTGCTGGTGTCGGTCTGCGCCATCACATCTGAGACAATGACCAGCGGACAGGCCGCCAGCGCCTGTGCCACGCGATTGCCTTCCGGCATCGACACCGCCGGATTAGTGCCCACAATCCACACTGCTTTCACCTCGCCTTCGGCAATCGCCCTGAAGAGATCCAGCGCCATCAGCCCCGGCTGGCGGGCCATCGACGGGCTGCGCCAGAAACGCTGCACCCGGTCGCAATCCTCGTCAGTAAAACTCATGTGCGCTGCCAGCTGGTTCGCCAGACCGCCCACTTCGCGACCGCCCATCGCATTTGGCTGTCCGGTCAGCGAAAAAGGCCCGCAGCCCGCACGGCCTATTATGCCTGTCAGCAGATGCAGATTAAGAATCGCCTGGTTATTGTCGCTGCCGGTGGCGGACTGATTAATCCCCATACACCACAGCGTCAGCACCCGATCGTGCTGGCTGAACAGCCGGAAAAAATGCATCACCTGCTGTTCCGTTAAATCACAGGTCTCTGCGACCCGCGCGACATCCCACTGCGCGGCGGCGGCCAGGGTTTCACTCACGCCATTCAGGTGCGGCAGCATGCTGGCATCAAGACCATCGTTCTGCGCCAGCCAGTGCAGCAGACCGGAAAACAACGCCGAATCGCTGCCGGGACGCAGTGGCAGATGCAGATCGGCCTGATCACAACTGGCCGTGCGGCGCGGATCGATAACAACTATGCGCATCGCCGGTCGCTGCAGCTTCGCCTGCATCAGCCGCTGCCAGACCACCGGATGTGCCCAGGCAGCATTGGACCCCACCAGCAAAACCAGATCGGCCTGCTCCAGATCCTCATAACAGCAGGGCACCGCATCTGCCCCCAGCGCCCGCTTATAACCGACTACGGCTGATGCCATACAGAGCCGCGAATTGGTATCGATATTGGCGGCACCGATGTAGCCCTTCATCAGCTTATTGGCAACGTAGTAATCCTCGGTCAGCAACTGGCCTGAACCGTAAAACGCCACCGCCTGCGGACCATGCTGATCGATCACTGCCCGTAATCCTGCCGCTGCCGCATCCAGCGCCGCATCCAGGCTGACCGGCTGGCCGTTAACCTGAGCGGTAAGAAGACGCCCCTGTGGCGTCAGCGTCTCGCCCAGCGCCGCGCCCTTAACGCACAACCGGCCTGCGTTAGCGGGATGGTGCGGATCGCCGATCACCGTTGCCTGATGATTGCCCTGCGACGTGACGCAGACGCCACAGCCGACGCCGCAATAGGGACAGGTGCTGTTCATGATGCCTGCGCCAGCGGATTTTGCGGACGGTTTGCCAGCCAGATCTGCCCCGCTTCCAGCTTCACCGGCCAGCAGCGCAGCTGATGCTGCGGATTATCCAGACTCTGTCCGTCACGCAGCCGCACCCGCTGCTTGTAGAGCGGAGAGATCACCACCGGCTCGCCGCCGACGTCACCCAGAATCCCGCGCGACAGCACGCTGGCATCGCTGCCGGGTTCACGATCCTCCAGCGCATAGAACGCGTCGCCAAAGCGGAACAGCGCAACACGTTCGCTGCCGAGCCGCGCCCCGATCCCCGCTTCTGGCGGAATCGCCTCCAGTGTGCAGACGGCGCTCCACGGCTCGGCGGGCAGCTGCAGCAGCGGGCGCGCAGCCACGGCTTCAGGCTGCCGCTGGCCGCGTACCCGGCTGTAGTGCAGGGTTTCATCGGGCTGCTCGCTGTTGATCGTCGGCGTAAACAGCGCGAGCCGCGACGGGTCCGCCAGCGTGGTCTGCCACTCGCACTGATATGCCTCCACCACCCGCTGCATCTCCTGCTCCAGCGTCTCGCCCAGCCCAAGGCTGTCCTCAATCACCACCTGCCGCAGGTAATCAAGACCGCCTTCCAGATTGTCCAGCCAGACGCTGGTGCGCTGCAGACGATTAGCCGTACGGATATAGAACATCAGCAGGCGATCGACATAGCGCAGCAGCGTGGCATCGTCGAGGTCGCTGGCGAACAGGTCGGCATGGCGCGGCTTCATGCCGCCATTGCCGCAGACATAGAGGTTCCAACCCTTTTCGGTGGCGATCACGCCGATATCTTTGCTCTGCGCTTCCGCACACTCGCGCGTACAGCCCGAAACCGCCATCTTGATCTTATGCGGGGCGCGAAGTCCCTTGTAACGGTTCTCCAGCGCGATGGCGAAGGCGGTCGAATCCTGCACGCCGTAGCGGCACCAGGTCGATCCGACACAGGACTTCACGGTGCGCAGCGACTTGCCGTAGGCGTGACCGGTTTCAAAACCGGCCTCAAGCAGCGTCTGCCAGATAGCGGGCAGCTGATCGAGCCGCGCGCCAAACAGGTCGATACGCTGCCCGCCGGTGATTTTGGTGTAGAGGTCATAACGCGCCGCCACTTCCCCGATGGCGATCAGCCCCTGTGGCGTGATTTCACCCGCCGGAACGCGCGGCACCACCGAATAGGTGCCATCTTTCTGGATGTTGGCGAAGTAGCGGTCGTTGGTATCCTGTAGCGGCAGGTGCGCCGGTTTCAGCAGATAGTCGTTCCAGCAGGAGGCAAGAATCGACCCCACCAGCGGCTTGCACACTTCACAGCCCTGCCCCCTGCCGTGTGAGGCCAGCAGCGCATCAAAGGTTCTGAACTCACCGGCCCGTACCAGGTGATAAAGCTCCTGCCGTGAATAACTGAAGTGGTCGCAGACATCTTTTTTCACCTCGACGCCGAGAGTTTCCAGCTGAAACTCCATCACCTGCTTCACCAGCGCCGCACAGCCGCCGCAGCCGGTGGCCGCTCTGGTGCAGCTTTTGATGCTGCTCATCTCACCGCATCCGCCTTTCACCGCCGCGCAGATATCGCCCTTGCTGACGTTGTGACAGGAGCAGACCTGGGCGCTGTCGGGCAACGCTGCGACGCCTGGTGCTTTCGGCGCCCCGGCCAGCGCAGGCAGGATCAGGCTCTCCGGCGCGGCAGGCAAGGGTAAATCGTTGAGCATCATCTGCAGCAGCGTGGCGTAATCGCTGCTGTCCCCGACCAGCACGCCGCCCAGCAGTCGGGTGCCCTCCGCAGAGACCACGATTTTCTTGTAGATGCCTTTTGGCCCGTCGGTCCAGTGATAGTGCTGGCTGCCCGCCGTGCGGCCATGCGCATCACCGAACGACGCGACCTCCACGCCCAGCAGTTTCAGCTTAGTGCTCATGTCCGCGCCGCTGAAGGCAGCCGGTTCAGCCGCCAGATGTCCGGCCAGCACCCGTGCCATCTGATAGCCCGGCGCGACCAGGCCAAAGATCTGGCCGTTCCACAGCGCGCATTCACCAATGGCAAACACGTCGTCATCACTGGTCTGACAGCGATCGTTAATCTCAATGCCGCCGCGCGGCCCGAGCGTCAGGCCCGCCTCGCGCGCCAGCTCATCGCGCGGACGGATACCGGCGGAGAACAGCACCAGGTCGCCGGGTAAATGGCTGCCGTCAGCAAAGCGCAGCACCACGCTGCCGTCGGGCTGCTGCTCAATCAGCTCGGTCTGTTTTGAGGTGTGAACCGTCACGCCCAGCGCATCGATCTTCTGACGCAGCATCAGTGCCCCGCCCTCATCAAGCTGTACCGCCATCAGGCGCGGCGCGAACTCCACGACGTGCGTCTCCAGCCCGAGCTGCCGCAGCGCATTCGCCGCTTCCAGACCCAGCAGGCCGCCGCCAATCACGATACCGCGCTGGCTATGCCGGGCGCAGGCGGCAATGGCATCCAGGTCATCCAGCGTGCGGTAGACAAAACAGCGTTCGCCGTCGTGGCCCGGCACCGGCGGGACGAACGCGCGTGAGCCGGTCGCCAGCACCAGCTTATCCCACGCCAGCTCATTGCCCGCGCTGTCACGCAGGCTGCGCTGCTGGCGATCGATCGTCACCACTGTGCAGCCGCAGCGCAGTTCAATACCGTGCAGGGCAAAGAAGTCTGCGCCGACCAGCGACAGATCGCCGGCCGTTTTACCGTTGAAATAGTCTGACAGATGCACCCGATCGTAAGCCTGCTGGCGCTCCTCGCCATAAACCACGATGTGATAGTGCTGATGCAGTTCACGGGCAACCAGCTGTTCAAGAAAGTGGTGACTGACCATGCCGTGACCAATGACGGCTAAAACCGGTTTACTCATCTCAGGACTCTCTGCAGCCTGTGGCTGCGGTTCAGGTTGATCGTGATCGAACAGGGCATCGAGCGTGACAGGGTCGGCGCGCTGCAGACGTTCCAGCAGCGCGGGGCCCTGCCGGGTGTCGCCAGAGAGCAGCACGCCACAGAGGCGGCCCTGACGGAGAAAAAGGCGGCGGTAGTCGCCAGAGATAGGATCAAAACTGCTGATGGAGGATGCCTCGCTGACGTCGCCGGCGCTGAACAGCGAAATGCCGCTGACTTTGAGCCGCGTCGCCAGCGGCTCACTGACGAAATCTGCCAGCGGCGATCCCGCCAGCTGCGCCGCCAGAATCTGTGCCTGCGCCAGGCAGGGCGCGACCAGGCCAAAGGTTTCGCCCGCGATTTCGCAGCACTCGCCCACGGCGTAAACATCGGGAATGGCGCTGCGCAGCTGACCATCGACCAGAATGCCGCGCTGACACGGTAGCCCTGCCGCCTGCGCCAGCGTGACCTCTGGCTGAACACCGATGGCAATCACCACCTGCGTGGCGGCGCAGTGACGCCCGCAGGTCAGCGTCACGCCCGCCTCGTCAATCGCCGACAGTCCGCTGTTCAGTTCGCAGTGGATACCGCGCTGCGCTAAGGCCGCCAGCAGCAGCTCACCCGCTTTTGCATCCAGCTGGCGATCCAGCAGCCAGGGTTTATGGTGCACCAGCGTCACCTCACGTCCTCGGGCGCGGAGTGCCGCCGCCGCTTCAATACCGAGAAAGCCGCCGCCCAGGATCACTAACGGTCCCTGGCCCGCCAGCAGTCGCCGGACGTCGGCGATGCTGCGAAAACCCATGACGCACTCTGCGTCGATGCCGGGAATCGCGGGCAGACGGGGCTGCGATCCGGTGGCAAACACCAGCCGATCCCAGCCGAGCTGGCGCTGATCGGTCTGCACCGTCCGCGCCGCCAGATCGACCTGCTGCACGGTTTCACCGTTCAGCAGCGTCACGCCGTGCCGCTGATACCAGTCGCGATCGTGGATCAGGGTGTCAGTGAAGGACTTTTCACCCGCCAGCACCGGCGACAGCAGCACGCGGTTGTAGTTGCCGTGCGGCTCGCGGCCAATGACCGTAATGGCGTAACGCTGAGGCGCACGCTGCAGCAGGCTCTCCACCATCTGCATCCCCGCCATGCCATTGCCTATCACCAGCAACCGTTGCCTCATGGTCTGCTCCTTACGCTGCCGTGGTCTGTTTTTCATAGAGGAAATGCAGCACTTTCTGGCGCAGCTGGTGATAGCGCGGCTCATCCGCCAGCGCCACCCGCGAGCGCGGTCGCGGCAGATCGACGGTGAGGATCTCCCCGACCTGTGCCGCCGGGCCGTTGGTCATCATCAGCACCCGATCGGAGAGCAGCACCGCTTCATCCACGTCATGGGTGATCAGCACAATGGTGGTATTCAGCTCCTGCTGAATGCGCATCACGCTGTCCTGCAGGTGGGCGCGGGTTAAGGCATCCAGCGCGCCGAATGGCTCATCCAGCAGCAGCACGCGCGGCTTCATCGCCAGCGCCCGCGCAATGCCGACACGCTGCTTCATGCCGCCGGAGATTTCGCCAGGCCGCTTGTGCATGGCGTGGCTCATCTGCACCCGATTAAGGTTGTGCTCGATCCAGTCGCGCATCTCCGCTTTGCTGAAACGCCCTTTAAACACCTGCTGCACCGCCAGTTCGACGTTCTGAAATGCCGTTAGCCACGGCAGCAGCGAATGGTTTTGAAACACCACCGCGCGCTCGGGACCCGGTCCGGTGATTTCGCGGTTATCACACAGCAGTACGCCGCTGCTGGGACGGGTTAATCCGGCAATCAGGTTCAGCAGCGTCGATTTGCCGCAGCCGGAGTGGCCGATCAGGCTCAGGGTTTCCCCTTCGTGGATATCAAAACTGACGTTGTCCAGCGCCAGAAACTCGCCGCTGGCAGTGTTGAAACGCTGGCTCACCTGCTGAACGCGAATAATGTGTTGCATGGTGTTCTCCTTATTTTTCCCAGCTGAAACGACGGACCAGCAGCATCAGCGCCTGCTCCAGCAGCAGCCCGACGACGCCGATAATCAGGATGGCGATCAGAATGTTTGCCACGTTGAGGTTGTTCCACTCGTTCCATATCCAGAAGCCAATCCCCAGCCCGCCCGTCAGCATTTCGGCGGCAACAATCACCAGCCATGCGATGCCGATAGAGAGACGTACCCCGGTGAGCACCGCAGGCAGCACGGCGGGCAGCAGGATCCGGCGCATCACCGTCCATTCAGAGAGCTGTAGCACCCGCGCCACGTTGAGGTAATCCTGCGGAATACGCTGCACCCCTTCAGCGGTATTGATGATCATCGGCCAGATGGAACAGATGAAAATGGTCCAGCTGGCGGCAGGCTCGGCGCGCTGAAACAGCAGCAGTCCAATCGGCAGCCAGGCCAGCGGGCTGACCGGCCGCAGCAGGGCGATAATCGGATTGAACATGCGCGCCATAAAGGTAAAGCGCCCCAGCAGAAAACCCGCCGGGATGCCCACCAGCGCGGCAAGGCCGAAGCCGATGGCGACGCGCTGCAGCGAGGCCAGCACGTTCCAGCCGATGCCCTGATCGTTGGGGCCATTGCTGTAGAACGGGTCAGCAAACAGCACCTGCGCGGCCTGCCAGGTGGCATAAGGCGAGGGAAACGAGGGTTCGGACAGCGCCGCGAGCTGCCACACCAGCAACATCAGCAGCAGGCCGCCCGCGGCGGGAATGGCGCGCTGCAACAGCGGACGCAGCCGCGCCGGACGAACTGCGGCTTTCGGGATGATCTGTAGCGGAATAACGGTGGCACTGCCGGGGGTTTGCTCCGGCTGCGCCAGGGCGCGCGCGTCAGTTTTCATGGCAACCTCTCTTAACGTTTGATAGCGAAACTGGCGGCGTAGGCGGCAGGATTGCTGCCATCCCAGACTTTGCCGTCGATCAGGGTGCTGCTGCGCATCTCACTGGCGGGCAAGGTAATCTGCCCGACGGCGCTGGCGGCCTGTTTATAGACGTCGATGTGGTTGATCTGGCGGGCCACGGCGAGGTAATCGGGATCGCTGGTGAGCAGTCCCCAGCGTTTCATCTGGGTCAGGAACCACATGCCATCCGAGAGCCACGGAAAACTGACGTTGCCGTTGTCGAAGAAGCGCATCGGATGCGCGTCCTGCCACGACTGTCCCAGCCCGTTCTCGTACTGACCAAGCATCCGCCCCTGCAGCGTCTCCACTTTGGTGTTGATCCAGGCTCGACCGGCTAACACCTGCGCGGTTTCACGGCGGTTATCGTCTGAAGCATCGATCCAGCGCGCCGCCTCCAGCACCGCGGCAGTCAGCGCGCGGGCCGTATTGGGATTCTCTTTCACCCACTGTGCACGGGTGCCCAGCACCTTTTCCGGATGCTCCGGCCAGATCTGCTGGCTGGTGGCGGCGGTAAAGCCGATATTGTCGCTGATGGCACGCTGGTTCCACGGCTCGCCGACGCAGTAGCCGCTCATGTTGCCAATCTTCATGTTCATCACCATCTGCGGCGGCGGCACGACCACGGTGCGCACATCGTCAAACGGATGAATGCCGGCATTGGCCAGCCAGTAGTAGAGCCACATGGCGTGCGTACTGGTGGGAAAGGTGTGGGCGAAGGTCAGGCTGCCTTTCGGACTGCCATCAACGGCTTTTTTCAGGCTGGCCGCATCGGTAACGCCACTGGCTTTCAGCTGGTTCGACAGAGTGATCGCCTGGCCGTTGTGATTGAGCGTCATCAGGTTCGCCATGTCGTGCTGCGGCCCCGCTACGCCAAGCTGCAGCGCGTAGATCATGCCGTAAAGCACATGGGCCGCATCCAGCTCGCCGGAGGTCAGTTTGTCACGCACCGCCGCCCAGCTCGCCTCTTTGCTGACCTGCAATGTCAGGCCATACTTTTTGTCGAAGCCTTTTACCGACGCCATGACGACCGGCGCGCAGTCGGTGAGTGGGATAAAGCCAACCCGCACCTGCGCCTTTTCTGGCGCATCGGAGCCGGCTGCCCAGACTGCATTTCGTAATCCCGGCACGATCCAGGCCGCACCCAGCGCTGCACCGGAGATCAGCGCCTGACGTCGTGTCAGTGAAAATGGCGTTTTGCTCATCATGTTGCCCCTGAACAGAAATAAAAAAAGGCGTCCTCCGACAAGCCGAAGCCTGCGGATGGACGCCTTTATCCAAAGCACTGACCCCACCGCCATTGGCGGGAGCAATGCGTACTCTCTGTAGGGTTAAAGCAAAGGGTGTGCCAGATCGCTGAAGCCGCGTTAAAGCCGACGTGCGGTGATGCGCTGCTGAATAATTAACCTTTTTTGCACGTTTCTGACGCAGATCACGCACAAAGGTTGTGCAGCTACCTCGTCCGGGTTAGTTGCTCAGGGTCTTCGCGACGGCCAGCACTGCCTGCGCGATCTCCAGTACGCGCTTATTCTGATTCATCGCACTTTTGCGCAGCGCCTGCCAGGCGGCCTCTTCGGTGAATCCCTGCTGCTGCATCAGCCAGTGTTTGGCCTGATCGATTACCCGTCGCTCGTCGAGTGAAGCGCGCATCGATGCCAGCTCATCCGCCTGCTGCTGCAGGCGTTGTGACTGCTCACCAATCAGCGACAGCACTGAGCGCCCGAGCTGCGGGGCCAGCCCGTCACTGCTGAGCGTTGACGCGCCGGGCAGCCAGTCAGCTCCGCAGACGTAGAGCGAAAAGTTGCTGTCACTCTGCACGACCGGCGATGCCGCCTGTTGCTGCGCCTGCTCAATCGCCTCACGACAGCGCTGCATCAGCGTGGCCGTCAGGGCATCCTCCAGCGTTTTCATCTGGTCCAGACGCTCGGAGAGCAGGGAAAACCACTCCAGCGCGCCGGTTTCATCATACTGGCTACCGGTGCAGGCGATGCGCCGCAGCCGTTCGATATCCCGGCTGGCCTGAGACAATGGCTGCCAGCTTTCACAGGCGGCGCTGTCGGCAAACTCCCGGAAGGTGGTAAAGCTCTGCTCCTGAGCCGCAATCAGCGCCACCATCTGGCTGCGCTGCTCAGGCGTGAAGTGCCGCGCCGCAAAGCCAGCTGAACCGATGGCCCGCTCCTGACCTGCCAGCTCTTTGCCCTGCATAAAGCTGAACAGCGCGATCAGTGCACGCGAGATATCGGGATCGCTGGCGGTGTCGGCTGCCTCAAAAACCAGATTAAGTAAGGTGCGGATAACCTGATTAAATGCCGCCATCGCCGCCGCCTGATCCCGCTCATGCTGGCTGATTTGCTGACGCAGCAGCGGTAATCCCGCCAGCGCCTGCAGGGCAGCCGCAATCAGGTTGCAGAAACGGCTGAAACCGGGCTGTGCGGTGGCGGGCGGCAGCGCCTGATAGAAATGGTGCAGGCCGGCGCTGACCTCCTTCTGACGGGCGTGACGCTCGGCGCTGAACAGCGTGCCACCGGAGCAGATCCAGAGATTGTTTGCGCCGCGTTCCCGCTGCAGCCGATGAACCAGCTCACTGACGGCAGCCATCAGTTCGCCGGTCTTAAGCAGCCGTTGCAGGCTGGCAATATCGCTGTCACGCGATGCCTGCAGCCAGATCAGGGCATCCATGGTTCACCTCTCCGCCATTAAAACTTTTCTGAAGCAAAAGGCGTGCCGCTTTCCGGAAAAAAGGCGGGCATATCCGGCGCGTAAATTCTGATTTTGATAAGATTCTTTAGGTGAAGAGATAAATTTTATCGGTAACGAACGATTAGAAAGTCTTAATAGTTTCCAATCGGATCAATTGCATGTCAGAATGCGCGGCAATGTTCTCAACCAGTTTGTCCCTGCGATAATTCAGTTCGCTTTAACTATCACATTGTCTGGCGCTTTTCTTATATCGCAGCCCGCCCCAAAAGCGCCTGCTATCACGCATCGCCAGTGGGTGCAATGGTTTGAATTCTCAAAAGTCTTAGGTAGACTAAACGCGTAACTATCCTGATGTAATCTGAACTTTTTTTGAACGACAGACTTTCGGCACGATGCGGCGCGAAAAACAGCGCCTCCTGCATCGGGCCTGGCAATATGCAGATACTTTGATGAGATCACGAGGAACATGGTGAAAAAGAGTCTTGCGTTAACGCTGCTGGCGGTGCTTACCCTGGCAGGCTGTAAGGCCCCGCCGCCGCCCGTCACTGACGATACGCTGGTCACCAGCGAAATTAACGGCGTCAAACTGGTCCATCGACACGCTGTCGCGGCACCGACTGAATTTGAGCCGGTCAATCAGACCTGGCGGGCGCTCTATGGTGCCTCGGTCATGACCTCCCCGGATTACGGCGGCAAAGTCGTTCGCTATCTCGAAACGGGTAAACCGTTTGAAGTATTAGGTAATGTGGAGCACAGCTGGCTGGCGATTGCTGACCAGGCTGATGGCCCGTTAATTGGTTATGTGCCGTTAAAAGCGGGCGTAGAGAGCAGTCGTTACGATGCCACGGTGCAGAGCGATCGTCCCCGTCCGCGGAAAGCGAAACAGGTCTGTGTGGCTGTCGGCGGCGCGAGTAAAGCCTGTCGGACTAACGATACCGCGACCTGGATCTTAGACTGAATATGAAATCCGGCGCATATTGCCCGCAGCACCGTCCTGTGCTGCGGGTACAGGGATTTGCCATTGGCTGGAAGATCACGAATTAATGACTGTGGAATCCCCTGCGCGTGAGGCGACCCCCTCAGGCAATGAGAATCTATTACTTCAGGCTGCGGCGCCACTGCTGAATGCGGTGGTGCAGATTCGTCGGGCAGCCACCCATGACGACCCTGCGGGTCTGCGCCAGTCCCTGATCGATGAAATCCGCCAGTTTGAACAACGCTGTAAACAGGCAGGGCTGCCGTTTGAGATGATTATCGGCGCGCGTTACTGCATCTGCAGCGCGCTGGACGAAGCCGCAGCGCAAACCCCCTGGGGCACGCGTGGCGTCTGGTCGGGCAACGGCATGCTGGTGACCTTTCACAATGAAAGCTGGGGCGGCGAGAAATTCTTTCAGCTGCTGTCGCGCATTTCACAAAGCCCGCAACAACACCTCTGGCTGCTGGAAGTGGTGCAATATTGCCTGCTGCTGGGCTATGAAGGCCGCTATCGCGGCAGTGAAAATGGCCGCGCCCAGTGCGACGGTATCCGTAAGCGCCTGAAAAGCCTGATTGACGAGACGCGCGCCCAGCGCCAGACGCCGCAACCCCCGCTGGTCGAGGTGCATCCGCTGGTCAGTACCCTCGCCCGCCCGATGGTGCCGCTCTGGGCCTGCGCCATGCTGGTCGCGCTCATCGGCTGCCTGATCTACAGCGGCCTGAACTGGCGGCTCGGCAACGCTGCCGAACCGCTGCTGCGCACCATCTATCAGACCCCGCTGCCGCAGATTACTGCAGGCCGCCGTCCCTCTTCTCCGCAGGCGCTGCTCGATCTGCGTCAGCGACTGAACGATGTGATCGCTGCCGGACAGCTCGAAGTCAGCGATGGTGCCTTTGGCAGTAAAGTGATTATTCCCGCAGACAAACTGTTTGCCGAGCAAGGCACGGTGATTAACCCGGTGGGCCGCGCGCTGCTGGCCCGCGTCTCAACCGCGATGAAAGATGTCAAAGGCACCATTCTGGTGTCCGTGTTTACCGACGATCATCCGGTGGATAACAGCCGTTTTGCCTCCAGCTATGAGTTCTCATTCGCCCGCGCCCGTGCCATCACCCAGCTGTTGCAGCTGCAGCTGGCGGACGGTCATACGGTACGCTCTGAAGGCCGTGGTGACAGCGACCCGCTGCTGCCCAACGACAGCAGCGAAAACCGGACCCGCAACCGCCGCGTTGAGATCACCCTGTTTGCCGCGCCTGAAACGCTCAGTAATCATCAAGGAGCACAATAATGCGCGCTTCCCTTCGCCTGCTGTTAACGCATCGCCTGCTGTGGAGCTTTATTGGCGTCACGGCGCTGAGCTGTCTGGTCTGGATGCTGGGCCCGTTCTGGACATGGGGCGAGTCGCGTCCTCTGGAACCGGTGCTCCCTCGCCAGCTCACCGTGAGCGCTCTCTATTTTCTCTGGATCCTGTTCCAGCTGATCCCGTCGCTTTATCGTGCCTGGTTTAACAGCCGCTTACTGACCCAGCTTCAGCTGGCGGGCAACGACGATCCGGCGGAACGTCAGATGACTGAGGAGCGGCTTAATCAGCGCTTCAGCGACGCGGCGATGCAGCTGAAACGCACCCAGTTTGGCCGTCGTCACAGCGGCAATCTGCTCTCGCGCTTTAATGCCAATTATCTCTACCAGTTGCCCTGGTATCTGGTGATGGGTGCGCCCGGTGCCGGTAAAACCACCGCGCTGTTTAATGCGGGCCTCGATTTCCCGCTGACCGATACGCTGGGTAAACAGGCGATTCGTGGCGTCGGCGGCACCCGCAACTGCGACTGGTGGTTTACCGACAGCGCAGTGCTGATTGATACCGCGGGGCGGTATGCGCTGCAGGAGAGCCAGCGCGTGCGCGATGCCGCGGAGTGGCACAGTTTTATCAATCTGCTGAAACGCTATCGCACCCGCCAGCCGATTAACGGTGTCATCATGACGATCAGCGTGGCCGATCTGCTGAGCGATTCTGCCGAAGCGCGTTTTGCCCAGGCCAGCGCGCTGCGTGAGCGTATGGCGGAACTGCATCAGCAGACCGGTATTCACTTCCCGGTCTATGTGATGGTCACCAAAACCGATTTGCTGAAAGGCTTCATGAGCTACTTTGGCAACATCGATAAAACGCGGCGTGACGCTATCTGGGGCTTTACGTTTAACCGTGAGACGGGCAAGCCGCACAAGGATGACTGGCATCGTCATTTTGGCCAGCAGTTCCAGCGGCTGGAAGAGCAGCTACAGCAGCAGCTGGCGGAGCAGATGACGCAGGAGCGCGATCTGAATGAGCGCGCTGAATGCTTCCTCTTCCCGCAGGAGTTCGCCTCACTGCGCCCGCTGCTGAACGAGTATCTCGATATCGTCTTCTCTGATCATCAGGATGCCGTCGCCTGGAGCCCGCGCGGCCTCTTCTTTACCAGCGGTACGCAGGAAGGCCTGCCGTTTGATCGGGTGATGGGTGAACTGAGCCGTAAACTGCAGTTACGTCAGGCGGGCGAACATTCGATTGCCGCCTGGGACAGCGTTAACCGCAACAGTCCGATTCCCGGCAACAAAGGCCAGAGCTTCTTTATTCGTGACCTGCTGAGCGATCTGATCTTTAAAGAGAGCGGACTGGCGGGCAGTAATCGCCGCTGGGAGTATCGCAATCAGCTGTTCCACTGGATTGGCTACGGCGTGCTGGCAGGCGCGCTGCTGATTGCCTCCAGCCTGTGGAGCATCAGCTACTACCAGAATCAGCACTATCTGCAGCAGGTGGCCGCACGGGTGCCGGCCATTCGTGAGCAGAGTCAGCAGGTGATTCATCAGCCTGCTGATAATATTTTTGATCTGCTACCCTTTCTGAACAACCTGGTGAAGCTGCCGCTGTCGGAACGTTTTTCTCTCGATAATCCGCCGCTTACTATGCGGGCTGGCTTATATCGCGGCAGTCAGGTCAGCGACGCCGCCTGGGTGCTTTATCAAAATGCGCTTAAGTCTTTGCTGCTGCCGCGCGTGGCGCAGCAGATCACCAACATTCTGCGCAACGATCCGGGTGATGATAACGCCTACAGCCGCAATGCGCTGCGCGCCTATCAGATGCTCTATCAGCCGCGCAATTACGATGGCGAATTTTTACGGGCCTGGCTGCTGCAAAACTTACAGCGCTCGCTGCCCGATACGGTCAGTGCCCGCGATCTGCAGCAGCTCGACTGGCACCTGAGCCAGCTGCTGGATCAGCAGATTCAGTCATCGCCTTATGCGCGTGACAATGCACTGATGATGCGCAAGCTGGCAGACAATCTTAAAATCGCGGGCCAGGCGGGCAGCGTGCTGGCGGCAGCACCGCTGCACCCGGCCGCGCGATCACACTCGCAAAGCGAGTAATGGTGAGGTGAACATGGCTGCTTACACCGCCCCCGGCTGGTACGGCAAGCTGCCGTCGACCGGTGACTTTCTGCACCGTCGTCTGAGTGAGCAACAGATTAGCCCGTGGAATCACTGGTTCCAGCAGGGATTAATGCACTGGCATCAGCAGGCCTGGTCATACAGCGCGAATTTTCTTCACGCGCCGGTATGGAACTTTGTCCTGCCGGTGACCGCGACCCGGCCACACGTACAGATGGGCTGTCTGCTGCCCTCCTGTGACCGCGTCGGCCGCGCCTGGCCGCTGCTGGCGCTGCACAGCTTTCCGCTGGCGCAGTGGCATCCGGCTCAACTGACCATCTCCGGTGACTGGTTTCAGGATCTGGGCGCGACCCTGTTACGGGCGGTTCAGACGCCGCTGGACGGCGAGCAGTTAGAGCAGCAGATACAGGCGCTGCCGCCGCTGCTGGTGCCCGCCAGGAAGCCCTCAGAGATTATGGATGTGATCGGTTTTCAGGATCTGCCCTGCACGCTGAGCTGGCGTGAAGTGGCCGAACGTTTCGACCCTCAGCAGCATATGAGCTACTGGTGGAGTAATCGCAGTGATGGTTTTGCCCATGCGACCCACAAGCACAGCGGCAACCTCACGGCGCAACTGTTTTCGTTACTGTTTAACCCGGCGGCAGGTGCACAGCCGGGACGTAATGGCCTCTATCCTCCGATGTTCGAGTGAGGCCGGATGCGTTTGCCGTTCAATCTGGGATAACTCATGCAATTTACCATCGTGCAATGCACTACGGATGTTCCGGTCAGAAGCGTCGCGTTTCAACCGCCTGGCGGCACCATTGGCCGCAGTCAGGACAACGATCTGGTGCTGCCGGATGAGACGCGGGCTATTTCGCGCCTGCAGGCGCTGGTTCACCTGTCGCATGACGGGGAGTGCCGTCTGACCAACCAGGGCAGCGTAACGCCGGTCGAGCATAACGGCATTACGCTGGGTCGCGGCATGCAGGTGCTGCTGAAGCACGGCGACGCCTTACGCATCGGTGATTATGCGCTGGAAGTGCGCGATCCCGCCTGCCAGAACGCGCAGAGCGATCCGCTGGCGCTGTTTGCGGGTGACAGTGCCCGGCCCGCGAATCCTTTGGGCATTCACGAACATCATGAGGTTGAGGATCGGCTGCTGGTCAACGACCTGCCGCCTTCACGTCATGAGCGTCACAGTGATGCGCGGCTGGCGATCGATCCGCAGGCCAGTGAGCCGCGCCGGGCGCTGGCAGCACAGCCGGTGGATCAGGATCGGCTCATCGCCGCCCTGCTGGACGGCATGGGACTGAGCAACGGTCACGCCACGCCGGTTGATGAAGAGCAGATGCGCATTACCGGCCGGATGCTGAGCCTCTTTTCTCAGGGCACCGTGGCGTTGCTCTCATCACGTTCCATTCTCAAACGGGGCGTGAAAGCGGACATGACCATGATTCTGAATGAGGCCAACAACCCGTTCAAGATCCTGCCCTCCGGCAAAACCGTGCTGATGCAGATGTATCAGAGCCAGATGCCCGGCTTTATGCCGCCGGAGCAGGCGGTGCGCGATGCGCTGGTCGATCTGCAGGCCCACCAGCTGGGCATGATTGCCGGAATTCGCGCCATTATTGCGGCGATGCTGCAATCCTTTAATCCGCAGCGGCTGGAAGAGCAGGCGCGCGCCGATGGCCTGGTGTCAAAACTGCCATTTTCCATCGCGAAGAAAGCGGCGTTGTGGGACTACTTCATGCGTAATTACCAGCGTACGGCCGGTGAGATAGAAGATGATTTCCATACGCTGTTTGGCGAAGCTTTCCTTCATGCCTACGACATGGAAGTGAATCAGTATAAAGATTCTCAGACGCGGGTGGACGACGCATGAAAATCGTTTTTGCCAGCCGCTGCCAGCAGGGGCTACGCGATGAGAATCAGGATCGCACAGGTGCCGAGCTGGATGAGCGAAAAGCCTGTTTTGTGGTCTGCGATGGCGTGGCCGGGCTGCCCGGCGGCGAGATGGCGGCACAGCTGGTGCGCGACACGCTGCTAAGCCAGATACAGGCGAACACCGACTTTACGCCGGAAATCACCCACCAGGCGATCGAACAGTGCCGCTTAGCGCTGCATGAGGCACAGGGTAAAAATCCGAAATATTCCCGCATGAGCACCACGCTGGCAGCCCTGTTTATTGACCGCCAGAAACAGCGTGCATGGTGGGCGCATGCCGGTGACAGCCGGGTTTACCACTTCCGGCGAGGCGTGCTTCACGAGGTGACCCGGGACCACAGTCTGGCCCAGCAGCTGAAAGAAGCGGGCTATGAAAATACCGGCATTAACAGTAATTTACTCTATAATGCGCTCGGCGCTGAGCCGCCTCGCTTAGTCAGCTTTTCGCAGGAGATTGCGCTGGAGGATGGGGACGCTTTTCTGGTCTGCACCGATGGCTTCTGGCTGAATCTGAACAGTAGTGAAATGGAACAGGCGCTGCGCATGGTGAATGCCTGCGAAGAGTGGCTGGCACTGATGGAACAGGCGGTAAGCCGCAACGTTAAGAAAGATAATCTCAGCGCACTGGCGGTCTGGATTGGTGAGCCGGAGGAGGCAACACTGCTCTATTCACTGGCTGATTCGGCGCGCTTTCTGCCGCCTCGTTTTTGATTCCAAGGATCCTTATGAAACTGTGGTTGCCCGGCATCATCACTCTGCTGATTGCCTTTAACGCCCAGGCTGAAAATTATCGTGTGGTCTACTCCCCCAGCCTGGCGCTGGAGGTTTATATCGATAATGTGGTGAGTAAAGCGCCTGACGACTGGTGTAAAGAGACGCTGCCGCTGCGTATCGTCTCTGGCAAAAGCAAGGATTCGGCCGTGCTGACCACCTTTTTACCGCGCGTGGGCACCCTGCTCGCGAATCAGTGCGGCTTACTGGACGAACTGCCCTGGCAGATGACCAATAAAGAAGGTGGCGTCCTGGCCAGCGGCAGCGCCAGCAAGTTGCAGAACTGGCGCCCGATTGTGATGGCGGATGCAACCGCCAGCGCGAGTGACAGCAATGCCGCCCCGCTCGACCTGTCACGGCCCGCCAACAGCACGCCGCTGCAACATTTTGATCTCCCCAGCGGCTGCCATTTCCGCACCGCCTGGGATGAGAATGCGCGGACCCTGTTCATCCCGGATGTCAGCAAGCAGCAGTGCTCGCCTGACGGCTGGGCAGAAGGCAAAAGTGAACTGACGCTGGCGACAGCGGATCACCCGACGCCAGTTGCGGTCACCTTTTATCAGGGTTACCCCATCGCCAATCTGACTATTCCGGACAGCAAGCTGGAAGTCATTGCCGCGAATAATCAGCGCATGATTGTGACACGCCCGGATACGCCAGATAGCTGGCTGGTGCTGCCCTTTGATGCCAGGCAGCATGTCTGGCGCTTCAATGGTGCGCTGTTAATAAAGATGGATAAGAATGCTGCGCAGCAGGACGCTGACGCTGTGAAATCGCGAGTCGATACATTGCGCAGCCAGTGGGCGCCCTATTTCATGCCACAGCAAAAAGTGAATGTGTTACTCATCGACACCCTGCACGCGGATCTGGTTGATCCTGCCATTGGTGCCTGGCGTAACATCAATTAATTACCGCGCAGCCTGACGACCAGGCCGTGTACAGAGAGTTCACTATGTCGGCAAATGATAATCCGAAAACCGTTCCGAATGCCCTGCCTGACGGATACCGTTTTAATGAATTTGAGATCAAGGAAGTGATCGGAGGCGGCGGCTTCGGCATCGTCTATCGCGCGTGGGATCACCAGCTTGAACGTACTATTGCCATTAAAGAGTATATGCCCGTGTCGCTGGCTGTCCGTGCCGCCGACTTAACGCTGGAGCTGCGCGGTGAACGTTTCCAGAAGCTGTTTAATGCCGGGCTGACCAGCTTTATTCAGGAAGCGCGTCTGCTGGCCCGCTTCAATCATCCCGGTCTGCTGCACGTGCTGCGCTTCTGGGAGCAGAACGGCACCGCCTATATGGGCACGCTTTACTACAGCGGGATGACGCTGAAAGAGTGGCAACTGACCAGCCCGGCCTCGATCTCTGAAGCCTGGATCCGCCGCCTGCTGCCGCCGCTGCTGGGAGCTATCAGCACCATCCATCAGGCCGGCTATCTGCATCGCGACATCTCGCTCGATAATATCCAGATTCAGGAAAACCAGCTGCCGGTGCTGCTGGACTTCGGCTCGGCGCGTAAAGAGATTGGCAACCTCTCTGACGAAACCGAAATCATGCTTAAACCGGGCTTTGCGCCGATTGAGCAGTACAGCGAAGAAGGCGAAGTCGAACAGGGACCGTGGACCGATATTTACGCGCTGGGCGCGGTGCTGCACAGCCTGATTACCGGTAATCCACCGCCAGTCAGTGTGGTGCGCTGTATTGAAGATAATTATCAGCCGCTGGTGGAACGTCAGCCTGAAGGCTACTCGCTGCCGCTGCTGCATGCCATTGACTGCGCGCTGGCTATGAAACCCGGCGATCGTCCGCAAACGATTGACGCCTTTGCGGCGCTGATTGATCTGCCGGTCAGTGATGTGGAAGCCGTGGTCAACAGCTTCCCGGTACCGGGCGAGTCGCCTGCGCTGCCCGTCGAGGAGCCGGTTGAAGCGGCCCCGCCGGTCGTGATGGCGATGAATCACGCTGCGGCGTCAGCGGAGCCGGTAACGCCGCGCACGGTGCGGCGGCTGTCGCCAGGCTTGCTGGGGCTGGCTGCCGTGGCGCTTCTGGCCGTGGTCGTCACCGTCTGGCTGGCTAATCGCCACAGTGCCACACCGGAGGTCGTTAACAACCTGGCAGCCGCGACGCAGGCACCCGCATCAGTTCCGCCGCCAGCCGCCGTGCCTGCTGCCCTGGCGACGGTTTATCTTAAGCTGGAAAGCGGTGAAAGCGTGGTGCTGAATGGACAGCCGGTTGAGGTCAAACCCGGCAGCAGCGGATTTGCCGCGCTGAATCTGGCGGCAGGACAGTATAAAATTGACGTGAAGAATGGCAGTGAGATGCACAGCCAGTCTCTGACGATCGATAAGCCCGGCACCTGGCTGATTAATCCGGGTAACTAATCCCCGGATCGATCGTAAAAGGGCGCGACATTGTCGCGCCCTTTTCTTTGCGGCTGACCCTGCTCAGGCCTGCCTGAGGCAGGATTGCTGTAACGTCCGCACCTGATGCGCCAGCCGGCTCAGACTCTCTTCTTCCATGCCGCGCCGGGTCAGTTCTTCTTCCAGCGCAAACAGATACTGTGCATTCGATCCCAGCGGGCCACTTGCTGCGGCAATTAAAGGCGCAATCGCCTCCGGGCAGGAGTCCGATTCATAGAGCGGATGGCGCGGGTCCATAATAAAGGTCAGCGCAGTGACGCTGCGGCCATCCTCCAGCTGTAACTCACACCATGTCGGTAAATAACAGCCGGTGATCATCTCCCGCTTCCACAGCAGCGCCAGCTCTTCATGTAACCGCGCTTCCGGCAGACGAAATGCCAGTCCCGTCGTGCGGCCACCCTGCTTCAGCGCCAGCATGCGGCCAGGATGCGTGGCGGTGCCACGTCCGGCAATCAGCCGCAGACAGAAAGCGCGATGCCAGCCTTCCAGCGAACCGGACGCGACTTCGTCCGCCTCAAAAATCGGGTTCCACATCAGCGAGCCGTAGCCAAAGATCCAGACCGGGCTGTGATCGGGACGGCAGGCCAGCGTGGCTGCCAGCGAAGCCGCGCGCTGCTCGCAACTCCAGAGCAGCGTCTCATCGATATCCCCGAATGACGTCTTACAATCCGCTTTTAACAGAAATTCCCGGGTAAGCAATGCGACCTCCTCGACTTCAACAGCGTCCTGCAGAATGGCTCCTGTAACATGACGCCAAAACAGCACTGCGTTTCGATCATCAAATTGACATTAATCTATTTACGCGCGGGGTTTCAAGCGTGATTCCGGTCGCAGGTTAAAAAAAACCAGATAAACCTGATAGCACAGGTAAAAAAAAGGTCCAGATACTCCTGGCCCTTTACCGCAAACCGGCTAGCCGCCGGGTTAACGTTTAGGGTGCCACTTATCATCATCGCCTTTTTCGTACTCTTTCTTCACGGCGGCCCAGGCGACTTTATGCGCGACCTCTTCCCGTGAATCATCGCCGCGGCGATCTTTAGCCTCTTTATACTGATCCCATGCGCTGTTAAAGGCCTGCTGATAGATATCCTGCGCGTGCGCAGGAAGCACATGTTTTACATTGTCAGGTAAGTCGGCTCGGTTAGCGTAAGGCATAACGGCTCCTCAGTTTATGGATTCACACTAAGCCTGGCGCAGGCCAGCAAAAATACAAACAGCGACTTATTAGCGCTTCAGATGAAAAATCAGGTGCTGACCCTGCAAATCATAATGATAAGCCGATTTCCCGGCAGAATGAGACCACATAGGTGCATAAGTCATAATTGTTGTAGACTGATTACTATTGCAATATTTGAGATAATATCAAGTTAATACCCCTTCGGCACTTTATTGCATTTAAGTAAAAAGCAGTAAATTTTTCCCACCCGGGCCGGTGAAAAGATAAACTGCGCCCTGCCTTAAAACTGATTATATTTCTAACAACAGCATCCGCTGCGTCCGGATAATCATTAACCAGAGAGGATGGTGAATGCCTTCACATGAAAAAACACGTCACAAGGAATTCTCGCTGATATTTCCCATTATCACGCTGGGTATACTCTATTTTTTTGGTGCAAATACTTCATTTCCGGTCGTAGTCGGTATTAACTTACTGGCGCTGGTTGCCATTCTGAGCAGCGCATTCAGCGTTGTGCGTCACGCTGACGTGCTGGCGCACCGACTGGGTGAGCCTTATGGCTCGCTGATCCTGAGTCTGTCAGTGGTGATTCTGGAAGTGAGCCTGATCTCAGCGCTGATGGCGACCGGCGATGCCGCACCGGGACTGATGCGCGATACGCTTTATTCGATAGTGATGATTGTGACCGGCGGTCTGGTGGGTTTTGCGCTGCTGCTGGGCGGTAACAAATTTGCGACGCAGTACGTTAATCTGGCGGGCGTGAAGCAATATCTCATCGCTATCTTTCCGCTGGCGATTCTGGTGCTGGTGTTTCCCAACGCGCTGCCGGGCGGAAACTTCTCGGTAACTCAGGCGCTGCTGATTGCGGCAATTTCCGCGGCGATGTATGGCGTTTTCCTGCTGATTCAGACCAAAACGCATCAGAGCCTGTTTGTCTATGAGCATGAAGATGATAGTGATGATGGTGATCCGCACCATGGTAAGCCGTCGGCGCACAGCAGCGTCTGGCACACCGTCTGGCTGATTGTGCATCTGATTGCCGTTATTGCCGTGACCAAAATGAACGCCAACACGCTGGAAAGCCTGCTGACGGAGATGAATGCACCGGCACAGTTCACCGGTTTCCTGGTGGCCCTGCTGATCCTCTCCCCTGAAGGCCTGGGCGCGATTAAGGCGGTACTGATGAATCAGGTGCAGCGCGCCATGAACCTGTTCTTTGGTTCGGTGCTGGCGACCATCTCCCTGACGGTGCCTGCGGTGACCATTATCGCCACGCTGACCGGACAGGAGCTGATATTCGGGCTGGAGCCGCCGCAGATGGTGATTATGATGGCATCGCTGATCCTCTGTCAGATCTCCTTCTCAACCGGCCGCACCAATGTTCTGAACGGTGCTGCGCATCTGGCGCTGTTTATTGGCTATCTGATGACCATCATGCTGTAGCGTCACCGAATTTCAGGCGAAAAAAAAGAGCGATTATTCGCTCTTTTTTTTGCAGAAAACTTACTTGCTGGTATCGAGTTCCGGGAAGCTCTTCACCAGATCGTCAATCGCTTTCATCTGCACCAGGAACGGCTCAAGCTTATCCAGCGGCAGCGCGGATGGGCCATCACACAGGGCATGCTCCGGATCCGGGTGCGCTTCGATAAACAGACCGGCAATGCCGACCGCCATACCGGCACGCGCCAGCTCTGCCACCTGCGCACGACGACCGCCGGATGCTGCGCCAAACGGATCGCGCGTCTGCAGCGCATGGGTCACGTCGAAAATTACCGGGCTGTTTTTGGTGACTTTTTTCATCACGTTAAAGCCGAGCATGTCGACAACCAGATTGTCGTAGCCAAAGTTGCTGCCGCGATCGCACAGGATAACCTGCTCGTTGCCGCCTTCCGCGAACTTATCCACGATGTTACCCATCTGACCCGGGCTGACGAACTGTGGCTTCTTCACGTTGATGACCGCACCGGTTTTCGCCATCGCTTCCACCAGGTCAGTCTGACGCGCCAGGAAGGCCGGCAGCTGGATCACATCAACCACTTCGGAGACGGGCTGCGCCTGTGCCGCTTCATGGACATCAGTGATAATCTTCACGCCAAACGTCTGCTTCAGCTCCTGGAAAATCTTCATCCCCTCTTCCAGGCCTGGGCCACGGTAAGAGTGAATAGAGGAGCGGTTCGCTTTATCAAACGACGCCTTAAACACGTAAGGAATACCGAGTTTATTTGTCACGGTGACGTAGTGCTCGCAGATGCGCATCGCCAGCTCGCGCGACTCCAGCACGTTCATCCCGCCAAACAGAACAAATGGCAGATCGTTTGCAACGTTGATATCGCCAATACTCACGACTTTCTGTGTCATGCCCTTTCCTTTTCAGTGGGTCCGCTTAGTGCAGCGTGACCTGTTTTTGTTCGATTGCGTGAATCTGAACTTTGATCATTTCGCTGACCGGGTCTTCAGGACACTGCTCAACGAAATAGTTTAAATCACTCAGGGCGATATGTTCGCACTCCAGCTGCGCGTAGATCAAACCGCGATCGCGGATTTCATAGGGATCATCCGGATCGATACGCAACAGCACCTGACTGACGTTCAGCGCCAGCTCCATCTTCTGCTCTTCCATCAACGCCGCTTTCAGCGTGTCGAGCATCTTGCGCATCACGGTGACGGTTTTGGCTTCGTCGAGATCATCGTCATACAGGCGCGCGGTGGGGCTGATATTGCCTTTCAGCCACACTTCCAGCGTATGCCGGTCAAGGGTTTCACCATTGAACGGGTTTATCATCCACTTATCGCCATCAATCCAGTCGGCGCGCAGAATCAGCTGCGTCGGGAAGATCACCGGCATCAGCGGCAGTTCCAGCTCGGCGGCGATGTGCAGCAGAATCACGCCCAGTGACACGGCGGTGCCCTGACGGGTCTTTAAGACATTGTCGATCCAGAGCGCATCAGAAAGTTTATAGACGCCGCTGGCGCCGCAAAATCCCCACTGGCGATAAAACAGCTCCAGCAGCTTTTCCAGCTGCATGTCAGCATCTTCGATGTCACTGACATAGTCACGCGCTTCGGCGACTAACGCCGCAAGCTGCGCTTCCACCGATACCGCCGGGAAATCGGCGCGGATGGCAAGCGTGGCACCAATCACCGCTTCACACAGCGGTGTCTGGCTGAAATCTAATTGTTCGGTCGAGGTCATGCTATCCCCATAACGGCATTTTGGTCAGCGCCAGCGTAATGATGGTCACCAGGGCGATTAACGCCACCAGAAAAGCGATCCAGCGGGTGCGATCAGTGCGTGGACGGCGACTCAATGCCACAAATCCTAAGGCGATGTAGATGATAACCGCTAAAAGCTTCTCCGTCAGCCAGCTTCCTTGTGGCGTGAAGGGATAGAAGTGGGTAATCACCACCAGCAGGACGCCGGTCACCAGTAACAGGGTATCGTTAACGTGCGGCAGAATGCGGACCCAGCGTTTTGTCATCATCGCCGAACCACGGCGCAGCCAGTAAAACCGCAGCAGGAACAGCGTCACGGTCAGCACGACCGTTAAGATATGCAGATTTTTAATCAGGGGATAAAAAGCAAACATCATGAATCCTTTTCAAAGCGCTTTTATGAAGGGAACTGACCCAGCGTCACACGCGGATTACCGCCGTAATCCCTGACGGTTTCAACGGCGTGATAGCAATTATTCTGCATCAGCGTGGCCACCGCCTCACCCTGCTGCCAGCCATGTTCCAGCAGCAGCCAGCCACCCGGCAGCAGCCACGCGGGCGCCTGCTCAATCAGCGTGCGCAGATCGGCCAGCCCCGCTTCATCCGCCACCAGTGCGCTGCGCGGTTCGAAACGCACGTCGCCCTGCTCCAGATGCGTGTCGCTGGCATCAATATAGGGTGGATTGCTGACGATGAGCGTAAAGTGCTGCGGCGTCAGCGCCTGAAACCAGTGACTGAGCAGAAAGGTGGTATTAGAGAGGTTGAGCTGTTCTGCATTGCTGCCTGCCAGCTCAACGGCGGCTTCAATGCGATCCACGCCGGTCACCTGACAGTCGGGCCGCTCGCTGGCCAGCGCCAGCGCAATCGCCCCGGTGCCGGTGCCCATATCCAGAATGGTCGAGGGAGTCGCGGGCAGATGCGCCAGCGCCTGCTCAACCAGCAGTTCGGTATCCGGGCGCGGGATCAGCGTGGCGTCACTGACACGTAACGGCAGCGACCAGAACTCACGCTCGCCTACCAGATGCGCCACCGGTTCACCCCGGGCACGTCGCGCCAGCAGGCTGTCCAGCTGGGCGAGTTGCGCATCGCTGAGCGCCGTTTCATCAAAGGCAATTAACCAGCTGCGCGATTTGCCGGTCACGAAACCCAACAGGATCTCTGCGTCACGCTTCGGACTGTCACCCCCGCACAGCGTGGCGACAGCCTGTTTCAGCCAGTGACGAATATCCATTAGTCCTGACCAGCCAGCGCTGCCAGCTGATCCGCCTGGTACTCCTGCACAATCGGCTCAATCAGGCTGTCGAGTTTGCCTTCCATCACTTCGTCCAGACGGTAGATTGTCAGGTTGATGCGGTGGTCAGTCACGCGGCCCTGCGGGAAGTTATAGGTACGGTTACGGTCAGAACGATCGCCGCTGCCCAGCAGGTTGCGGCGGGTACTGGCTTCGGCGGCGTGACGGCGGGCCATCTCTGCCGCGTGAATACGGGAACCCAGCACCGCCAGCGCTTTGGCTTTGTTTTTATGCTGTGAACGTTCGTCCTGACACTCCACCACGATGCCGGTTGGCAGGTGGGTAATACGGATCGCGGAGTCGGTGGTGTTTACGTGCTGACCGCCTGCGCCGGATGAGCGGAAGGTGTCGATCTTCAGATCGCCAGCGTTGATTTCCGGCAGTTCCGCTTCCGGAATTTCCGGCATCACGGCAACGGTGCAGGCTGAAGTATGAATACGGCCCTGTGATTCGGTCTCCGGCACGCGCTGCACGCGGTGTCCGCCTGATTCGAACTTCATGCGGCCATAGGCACCGTCGCCGGTGACGCGGGCAATCACTTCTTTGTAACCGCCATGCTCGCCTTCGTTGGCGCTGACGATCTCCACCCGCCAGCGACGCGCTTCGGCATAGCGGCTGTACATGCGGAACAGATCGCCGGCGAAGATCGCGGCTTCATCACCGCCCGTTCCGGCGCGCACTTCAATAAAACAGGCGCGCTCATCGTCGGGATCTTTCGGCAGTAACAGCACCTGTAACTGCTGTTCCAGCACGTCACTCTTCTCACGCGCTTCCTGCAACTCTTCCTGCGCCATATCGCGCATTTCAGGATCGTCGAGCATCTGCTGCGCCGTTTCGATATCTTCCTGAACCTGCTGCCAGTCGCGGAAGCAACGGGTCACATCGGTCAGTTGAGCATATTCGCGTGACAGCGCACGGAAACGCTCCTGATCGGCGATCACGCCAGCATCGCCCAGCATCGCTTCCACTTCTTCGTGGCGCTCCTGCAGGGCTTCCAGTTTGGCAACTATAGAGGTTTTCATTTAAATGTGGGATTCCCGTAAACAGGTGGCGACAGCGGTGCGCCTAATCGAGACCCAGGCTGTCGCGTAAAATCTGCAGGCGTTCATTATCGCCATCGCGGGCGGCCTGCTGAAGTGATTTGGTTGGAGCGTGTATTAAACGGTTGGTCAGCTTGTGCGCCAGTTCCTGCATGACTTTTTGCGGATCGGCACCCTGCTGCAGCGCCTGCAGCGCACGGCCTTCCAGCTCAGCACGGATATCCTCCGCCTGAGAACGATATTCACGGATGGTATTCACCGCGCCCTGTGAGCGCAGCCACGCCATGAACTCGCTGCTTTCCTGAACCACGATGCTTTCGGCCTGAACCGCGGCCGCTTTGCGCTGCGCCAGGTTCTGCTCGATGATCGCCTGCAGGTCATCCACGCTGTAGAGATAGGCGTTAGGCAGATCGCCGACTTCCGGCTCCACGTCGCGTGGCACCGCAATATCGACCAGCAGCATGGGTTTGTTACGTCGCGCTTTCAGAGCGCGTTCCATCATCCCCTTGCCGATAATCGGTAGCGGACTGGAGGTTGAGGAGATAATAATGTCGGCTTCGGCCAGGCGGGCATCGATCTCCGCCAGCGTAATCACCTCTGCCCCAACTTCCGACGCCAGCGCTTCGGCACGCTCGCGGGTGCGGTTGGCAATGATCAGATTTTTGACCTGATGTTCACGCAGATGACGTGCCACCAGCTCAATGGTTTCACCCGCGCCAACCAGCAGCACATTAACGGAGGAGAGGGATTCGAAGATCTGACGGGCCAGCGTACAGGCGGCAAAGGCCACTGACACCGCGTTGGCACCGATATCGGTTTCCGTGCGCACGCGTTTGGCGACAGAGAAGGTTTTCTGGAACATGCGTTCCAGTTCACTGCTCAGCGCATGACCACGTGAGGAGTCGGCAAACGCTTTTTTTACCTGACCGAGGATCTGAGGTTCGCCCAGCACCAGTGAATCAAGTCCGCTGGCGACGCGCATCAGGTGGCTGACCGCCTCATTATCCTGATGCCAGTAGAGGCTGTTGCGTACATCCTCTTCATCCAGCTGATGATAATTGCATAACCAGCTCACCAGACGCGCCTGTAAATCGGCCTGCTGCTCTACACTCAGGTAGAGTTCCGTCCGGTTACAGGTGGACAACACCACGCCGCTCTGCACCATTGGCTGTGATAACAGGCTGTTCAGCGCCTGCTCAAGCGTCTCCGGCCCGAACGAAACGCGTTCGCGCAGAGCAATGGGGGCAGTCTTGTGGTTGATTCCGAGAGCGAGCAGCGTCATGGCGGTTTTGGTTGGGATGTCCCAATAATGTCAGGGTTTTGTGAGGCGCATTCTACAAGATGCGGCAGATCAAGAAAAGCCATACAAAGGCTATGACTGTAATAAGATTAACCTGTTCGTGCTCAATTTGCTGCATAACAGCATTGACGGTTAAAACCGGGACGGTTAGCGTTATCCGTTACGAATAATAAATGTGTCCGAGGAGATGACCACTTGATGCTTAATTCACCACGCAATCTGTTGCGCCTTTTGCCCCTTGCCAGCGTGCTGCTGGCGGCCTGTAGCGTCAACAAACCGCAAGGTCCCGGCCCCAGCGTTACCGCGCCACAGTGGCAACAGCATCAGCAGGCGGTCTCAAAGGTCACGCACTACCAGACCCGCGGCGCCTTTGCCTACCTCTCTGACAAGCAGAAAGTCTACGCCCGCTTCAACTGGCAACAGACCGCGCCCGATCGCTATCGCCTGCTGCTGACCAATCCGCTCGGCAGCACCGAACTGCAGCTTGATGCGCAGGGCTCAGTGGTGCAGATCGTCGATAACAAAGGCAAGCGCTACGTCAGCAACGATGCGCAGAAAATGATCTCACAGCTGACCGGCATGAACATTCCTTTGGCGAATCTGCGTCAGTGGATGATGGGTCTGCCGGGCGATGCCACAGATTATAAGCTTAACGATAGCTATCAGCTGAGCAGCCTCAACTACAGCCGCGACGGCCAGAACTGGCAGGTTTCGATTGCGGGCTACGACAGCAAGGTTACCCCGCCGCTGCCGTCCAGCCTGGAGCTGAAAGAGGGTGACCAGCGGATTAAACTGCGTATGGACGGCTGGACCGTTCAATGATCACCCACTGGCCTGCCCCGGCAAAACTGAATCTTTTTCTCTACATCACTGGCCGTCGTCCCGACGGCTACCACAACCTGCAGACGCTGTTTCAGTTTCTCGACTACGGTGATGAACTGCAGATTAGCGTCGATCACAGCGATTCTGTTCAGCTGTTAACGCCGGTGCCGGGCGTCGCGGATGCGGACAACCTGATTGTGCGCGCTGCGACCATGCTGAAACAGGCGGCACAGGACAACCATCGCCTGCCCGCACGCGCAGGTGCGCAGATTGCTATCGAGAAAAGGCTGCCTATGGGCGGCGGCATCGGTGGTGGCTCTTCTGATGCGGCGACCGTGCTGGTGGCGCTGAATCATCTGTGGCAAACCGGCTTCACACCGGATGAGCTGGCGGCAATCGGCGTGAAGCTGGGCGCGGATGTACCGGTCTTTGTGCATGGCTTTGCGGCCTTTGCAGAGGGCGTGGGTGAACAACTTCAGCCCGCAGCGCCGGAAGAAAAGTGGTATCTTGTCGCTCATCCCGGCGTGAACATCAGCACACCAGTGGTATTCAACGACCCCGGGCTGACGCGGGATACGCCATCGCGCAGTTTATCGACGCTTTTAGCCTTACCCTTCACCAATGATTGTGAAGCAGTGGTAAGAAAACGTTTTCGTGAGGTTGATGCGCTTGTTTCCTGGCTGCTAGAATACGCGCCGTCACGCCTGACTGGCACAGGCGCTTGCGTGTTTGCTGAATTTGACACCGAGTCCGCCGCCCGCCAGGTGCTGGAGCTTGCCCCGAATGGGGTACGCGGATTTGTAGCCCGGGGCGTTAATGTCTCGCCGTTACAGCGTACCCTGCGAGGCGATTAGCGAATGCGTGACAGTGTCACCCCGTTCCAGACACTGCACGTTTCGCATTAACACACCCGTGTGAACGTCTATGACCGTACGCGCCGGTTACAGTCATGCCGTTCATTCTCTGGACGCAAAGCCTGAGGTTCTTCTCGTGCCTGATATGAAGCTATTTGCTGGTAACGCCACCCCGGAACTAGCACAACGTATTGCCAATCGCCTTTACACCAGCCTGGGAGACGCCGCTGTAGGCCGTTTCAGTGATGGTGAAGTGAGCGTACAGATTAATGAAAATGTACGCGGTGGTGATATTTTCATCATCCAGTCCACCTGTGCTCCCACCAACGATAATCTGATGGAACTGGTTGTGATGGTCGACGCGCTGCGTCGTGCTTCTGCTGGTCGTATTACCGCAGTCATCCCCTACTTTGGTTATGCCCGTCAGGACCGCCGCGTGCGTTCCGCGCGTGTGCCTATCACCGCTAAAGTAGTGGCAGACTTCCTTTCCAGCGTCGGTGTTGACCGTGTTCTTACGGTTGACCTGCACGCCGAGCAGATCCAGGGCTTCTTCGACGTCCCGGTTGATAACGTATTTGGCAGCCCGATCCTGCTGGAAGATATGATGCAGATCGGTCTGGAAAACCCGATTGTTGTTTCTCCCGATATTGGTGGCGTAGTACGTGCCCGTGCTATCGCTAAACTGCTGAACGACACCGATATGGCTATCATCGATAAACGCCGCCCTCGCGCGAACGTTTCTCAGGTGATGCACATTATCGGTGACGTTGCTGGCCGCGACTGCGTGCTGGTCGACGATATGATCGACACCGGCGGCACGCTGTGCAAAGCGGCTGAAGCGCTGAAAGAACGGGGTGCCAAACGCGTATTTGCTTACGCGACGCACCCGATCTTCTCCGGCAATGCGGTTGAAAACCTGCGTAAATCTGTACTCGACCAGGTCATCGTCTGCGATACCATCCCGCTTTCTGACGAGATTAAGTCACTGCCGAATGTGCGCACGCTGACCTTATCTGGCATGCTGGCCGAAGCGATTCGCCGCATCAGTAACGAAGAATCGATCTCGGCGATGTTCGAGCATTAATCTTCGCGGAACCGGGCCCTGTGCCCGGTTTTTTTATCTCTGCCGTCTGGATTAACGCGCTTTTTTTTCTGACTTTTCCCCGATAAATTTCCTTTTAATCCCCTATTTTCAACGCCACCCACTCTTTTACTAAAACGCGATGTTCCCCCGCTTCTGCCGTTTAGCGTTAAGTGGTAATTTGCTGCGCATTTCCCATCAGAATTCAGCCACTATGAGCCTCGATATCTACACATTGTTTGTCTGCGAGCTCTATGTACTGGGGTTTCTGAGTATCATTATGGTTTTTGCCTGGGTCGGGTCGCACTATGACCGCGTTCTTGGCTTTACCTGCCTGTCACTGATTTTCACCCTGATTGCCGTATTCTTAAGCAGTCTGCGCAGCAGCGGCCTGCATTTTCTGCCGGTCGCGGTGGGCAATGTGTTAGTGATGCTGGCTTACGGCGGATTATTAAATGCATTCCGGCGCTTCTGCGGTAAACCTATCGGCACGCACTGGCTACTGGGTGCTCTGCTCTGGGCACTCCTCTGCTGCTTTCCGGCGTTTTATTACAGCTTACCCAAACGGGTACTGGTATTGTGTATCGCCTGCGTTGCTTATACTGCCGCACTGATCCAGCTGGTCTGGCAGGCGCGAGACACGCTGAAAGCCACTTTCTGGCCTGCCCAGTTGCTGCTGTGGATCCACCTGCTGTTTCATCTGGCGCGCCTGTTTCTGGATAGCGCCATTCCCAGTACAAAACCTGGGGCGATTGGCGGATCGGACTTCTCGGTTTACGTGATTCTGGAATCCATTCTGTTTGTCATCGGCCTGACGTTTACCATTCTGGCCATGGTAAATGAGCGGATGCAGATCGCGTTAAAACACACTTCCCTGCACGATCCGCTGACCAGCGTCTGGAATCGCCGCGCCCTATTTGCTGAAGCGGAGAAAATAGTGGCGCGCTGCCGCCGTCAGAACCGGCCGTTCAGCGCGATACTATTCGACCTCGATCATTTTAAAAGCATCAACGATCGGTATGGCCATCATCAGGGCGACCAGATTTTGATTCACTTTTGCGAAATTGTCAGAGGATTGATACCGGCTGAGGGGCGTTTTGCACGACTGGGCGGCGAAGAGTTTGCGGCCATCATTCCGGCTGGAGCACGGGATGCAGAGGCGTGGTGTGAGGCGATCCGGCTGGCAGTCTGTGCGTCGCAACCCAATGAAATTGCCTGGTCGGTCAGCATTGGCTTTGCCACGGTCACGCACGGCCAGCAGGATTTTGAGAGTTTACTGGCGCTTGCTGATGCGGCGCTCTATCACGCCAAAGCCAGTGGCCGGAACTGCACAGCGCAGCATCCGGTCCCGGCAGCCATCAGTTAGTGGTGGGAATTGTGTGACCGGCGGCAGCGCTTGTCATAGTGACGCAGCCAGTAATAGCGATCTTCAATTTTTTCACGGCCACTGATACGCGCGCCCACCAGCCACATCAGTGCGCCAATAAAGATGCTCAGAATCGCGCCCTGCGCCAGAAACTGCGGCAAATCGAGTGACGGCAGCTGGTTCATGATTGAAAACCCAACACCCAGCACCATTGTGACTAATCCCAGTACCATCAAGCTGTTACCCGCTACGCGGCAGTGTTGATGTTTCATGCTGCACCTCCATCCATATGAGTTAATAACCGCACACAATGTTAAGTGCCATAAGTTTAGGCAATGGCTGGGGTCCACGTTGCGGACTGGATCACACATCAGCTATAAAGAATGACCTGGCCCTGAATGCAGCCTGTTGATTTAGATAGAAAATGATTAATCACCGTTCCGAACCATTTCAATGCTTGTGCTTTGTCATCTCGCCTGTGGCGAAGTAAACTAACGCCCTTTCGCGATAACAGCAGGATAATCATTGTGAGCAGCATTAAACTGATTGTGGGACTGGCCAATCCGGGCGCTGAATATGCCGCCACACGCCACAATGCGGGTGCCTGGTATCTGGATCTACTGGCTGAACGCCACAATCAGTCACTGAAAGAGGAAAGCAAATTCTATGGCTACACTGCACGCCTGGCGATAGCCGGCGAGGATGTACGCCTGCTGGTGCCGACCACCTTTATGAACCTGAGCGGTAAAGCGGTGGCGGCAATGGCGACCTTTTATCGCATCACGCCAGAAGAGATTCTGGTGGCGCACGATGAACTCGATTTGCCGCCCGGTGTGGCGAAGTTCAAGCAGGGCGGCGGCCATGGCGGCCATAACGGCCTGAAAGACATCATCAGCAAGCTGGGCAACAACAATAATTTCCATCGGCTGCGCATCGGTATCGGGCATCCCGGCGATCGCAACAAGGTGACCGGATTTGTGCTGGGCAAGCCGCCCGCCAGCGAGCAGAAGCTGATTGATGATGCCATTGATGAGGCGGCGCGCTGCACCGAACTGTGGCTGAAAGAGGATCGCATCAAGGCAATGAACCGGCTGCACGCCTTCAGGCCTGCTTAAACGCCCGAATCGTCGTGATTCCGTGTATAATGCGCGAAATTTTTCCATTCGTCTCCGACAGTCCGCCCTCTGGCGCGCTGTCCATCCAGTTATAAAGGGTATCAAACCATGGGATTCAAATGCGGTATCGTGGGCCTGCCGAACGTCGGTAAATCCACTCTGTTTAACGCGCTGACTAAAGCGGGCATCGAAGCGGCTAACTTCCCGTTCTGTACCATTGAGCCAAACACCGGCGTGGTACCCATGCCTGACCTGCGTCTCGACCAGCTTTCTGAGATTGTTAAACCACAGCGCGTGGTACCGACTACCATGGAATTCGTCGATATCGCGGGCCTGGTAAAAGGGGCGTCCAAAGGTGAAGGCCTGGGTAACCAGTTTCTGACCAACATCCGCGAAACCGAAGCGATCGGCCACGTGGTGCGCTGCTTTGAAAACGACAACATCATCCACGTGGCGGGTAAAGTGAACCCGGCGGAAGATATTGACGTCATCAACACCGAACTGGCACTGTCCGATCTTGAAACCTGTGAACGTGCGATTCAGCGTGTGCAGAAGAAAGCCAAAGGCGGCGATAAAGATGCCAAAGCCGAGCTGGCTGCGCTGGAGAAGTGCCTGCCGCATCTTTCTGAAGCGGGCATGCTGCGTTCACTGGATCTGGATGCCGACGACAAAGCGGCCATCCGCTATCTGAGCTTCCTGACCCTGAAACCAACGATGTACATTGCTAACGTCAATGAAGATGGTTTCGAGAACAACCCGTACCTGGATCAGGTGCGTGCGATTGCTGAAGCAGAAGGTTCAGTCGTCGTGCCGGTGTGCGCCGCCGTTGAGTCGGACATTGCCGAGCTGGAAGATGAAGATCGTGAAGAGTTCATGGCGGAGCTGGGACTGGAAGAGCCTGGCCTGAACCGCGTTATCCGCGCCGGTTACTCGCTGCTGAACCTGCAGACCTACTTCACCGCTGGCGTGAAAGAAGTGCGTGCCTGGACCATCCCGGTTGGCGCCACTGCCCCACAGGCAGCCGGTAAAATCCACACCGATTTCGAGAAAGGCTTTATCCGCGCCCAGACCATCGCGTTTGAAGACTTTATCGCCTACAAAGGCGAGCAAGGCGCGAAAGAAGCCGGCAAGATGCGTTCAGAAGGTAAAGAGTACATCGTGAAAGATGGCGATGTGATGAACTTCCTGTTTAACGTCTGATTTGCTGATTGTCTCATGAGGTTTCGCTGAATCTCATAACAACGCAAAAACCCTATAAAAATCCACGCAATTGCGTGGATTTTTTATTTCACAGCGTCCCAATATCTCTCGCAACAACGCACTCAAAGATGCGTATGAAAAACAGTACAGCCTCCGGTTAAACAATGCCCATTACTCCGTCAGCATTGACCTCAGCCGGTTGATCCAGGACTCCGTATCGTTCAGCAACGCACAACTAAGATTTTCAATGGTCATGTGTTGCGCCATTGAAGCGCGGCGCAGCAGGCTGTAAGCATCGTCCTCCTCAAGCCGTAGCGCAGACATTACCCGCAGTTGCGCGGAAAACAGAAATCTGCGCGCCCTAAGACGCTCCTCCTGCCGCCGGAGCTGCGCTTCGAGCTGGTGGATCTGTGCAGCATGAGTAAGCGCCAGGGTAAACGCAGTCATCACACCGTCAAAGCGCACGGGTTTGCGCATGTAGCTGTCGATCTTCTGTTCGGCAATCCACTGTAGTCGTGATGGCGTTTCAATGGCAGTCAGCGCAATCTTTGGCAGCGCGGGCCAGGGGAGCGGGTTTGTGGGGTGAAACAGGGTAGAGTTATCGCCATCGAACACCAGCAGCTGCTGGTCAGCCAGCTGGTTCTCATCCGGAAACACTGCACAGAACAGGCCTTCTATCCCTATGCGGCTAAACTGCTGCGCCAGATGGTGGTTATCACGGTCAGAACAGCCGATCACACACACCTTTAATCCGCGCATCTGCACGTTTTTTCGGCTCATTCGCCACCTCCATGCGGCGTAAGGCTCGCGAGGTCCACCCAGGCCAGCCAGGGATCGGGTTCCACCGGCGCATCAGCCTGCCAGAAACTCTCCAGCCTGCCGTTGTGGCAACGCGCCAGATGCGGGGTCAGCCAGCAGTGATTATTTCCGGCGTTAAGGCGGATTCGCCCGGCTGGCGAATCCATTTCATCCAGCAATACCGCATCGCGTACACCTTCAACGTCATCATTGCCGTGGCGCGCAATGGCTCTCGCCAGCAAATGCCCGGCCAGCCAGGCACTCTCGCTGTCCACTGATGGCGAAACATGCTCACCAAAGCGCTGGTGATAGCTGCTGAGAAAACGCCGGTTGGCGGTGTTGTCTATCGACTGAAACCAGCTGGCAGAAACCAGGTATCCCTCTAACGCCTCTGCGCCAATCAACTGAACTTCCGGTTCACACAAGGTCAGGCTAAGCTTTAGCACCTCATTTAACCAGGGCTGCTGCTGGCAGGCCTGATGCCAGGCGCGGTAAAAACTGTAAGCGCTTTTACCGACCAGGGTATTCAGGAGGACTTTCGGGCGGCAGGCGATAATATCCGCGATTATCGTCTCCACATTTTCTTCGCCCATTGGCAGTAATTTGCTTTGCAGCACGCTGCCGCCCGCGGGGATCACGGCTTCACGGGTGATGCGATCCATCTCCCAGGACCAGACATAGTTCGAACCGATGTGATAGATCTCTGCCGCCTGCTGCTGTAAAAGCCAGCTCAGCATCGGCAAAATATGCTGATTAGGGGTGGCGCCCAGGTAAATCACGCTATTGCTGCTCTCAAACCCCTCATAGCGCGCGGAATGCCACAGCAGCGCGTTGGCACCCTCGATCAACGGCAGAATGGTCTTTCGCGCCGCGGACGTGTAGCAGCCGATCACATGACGCACGCCGTGGCGATAGAGTAAGTCGTGACAATATTCATAGTAGAGATCCAGCGAACCCTGCGGATCGCGGATCACAGGCGCAAGGGTAAACGGATGGGCGGGATTAGCGTTTATCTCCTCGATTGCCAGCAGGATGCCATTAAGCATCTCGCGCCCGATCACCGCATAATCGCCTGAAACAGAATAGAGAATACCAACCGGAATAACGCGTTTAGGCAGCAGCGGAGTGGCAGTCATAATAGCTCCTGAATCAACGCGGCCCGCAGGCCGCGTCTGTTTCTCAGCGCGGTGGTAGAGTAATCAGCGCAGTGTAGTAATGCGGCTGACGCATCAGCACCAGATCTTTACGTCTTACAACATGATCCGGGTAAGGAGTGCCGGCTGAACCCGTGGATATCTCCAGTACGGCCAGCCCTTTCTCACCGAGAGCTTTCGCTTCCTGACGCGGAAAAGCAAACGTGTCTGGGCCAAAAATCCCGCTCAGACCAAAGCTTTTTCCTTCAGCGGCTGGCCAGTTAGCGAACGCCAGCCAGACATTATTCTCACCCGCCCGAACGCGCGGCAGAAGCCAGTGGTAAGGATCGGCACCGCGCGGAATCGGCCAGACATGGGGGATCGCCGTGCCCGCGTGCGCCATGGGAACGGGGGAATGAAGCTGCGCCGGACAGGCGATGATGTCACAGCCTTCCAGCGCCAGAATCCGTGCGGCTTCCGGCACCAGCAAATCTTCGCCCAGCAAAATACCGACGCGCCCGCACGGCAGATCGCACGTCACCCACTGACTGCCTGCGCTGGCCCACTGCCGATCCTGGTCGCTGACGTGAATCTGCCGATAGTGCGCACTCAATCCGCTACTGCTCACCAGTACCGCGCTGTTAAAGTACTGTTCCCCTTCCCGCTCGGCGAATCCCGCGAGCAGCGCGATATCCAGTTCCATCGCCAGTGCGATCAGCGTCTGTACAGGCGTATCATCCAGCGTTAGCGCCAAGCGGCTACCGTCACTCCCGGTCAGCGCCCGCTCCGGCAAGACCAGCAGTTCTGCGCCGCCCGATTTTGCCTGTTCGGCCTGGTGCCGAATCTGTTTCAGATTAGTACTTACATCGTTTTGCGGGCGAAACTGCGCCACCGCAATCCGGGACGCTTTGCCATCGGGCAGTGGATGACGTCCGTACAAGCCAAAAAAGTCTTTTGGATTCCAGAAGAACGTATTGGTCATCAAACGCTGATACAGCTCAGGCCGGCGCTTATTCAGTTGCGAATTTTCCTCCGGAAGGGGTAATTCAGCGCGGAGTATCCGATCGCCGCCGTCGCAACTGGCCAGCACATTGCCCTGGCTATCCACAATGCAACTGCCGCCGCTGAACTGCACACCCCGCTCCCATCCCCAGCGGTTACTTTCAATCAGCGCACAGCCATTCTCCCAGGCGCGCGTGAGCCAGTAAGGCGCAGGTGTACGTTCAGCCAGCCAGTTGCTGATGTGGCAGATAATGTGCGCGCCGCCCAGCGCGGCCAGCCGGGCGGTTTCAATAAAGTGAATATCCATACAGACCAACATCGCGATATTGCCAATCTCCGTCTGAAAGACCTGATGACCGCTATCACCATTCGCCGCCCATTTCGGTTCCGAAATATAGGGGTGGGTTTTACGGTGAACGCCGATTACGCCCTGTGGTCCGACCAGGATGGCGCTGTTATAGTAGAGGTCTGTGACCCTGTCCCGCTCCGGCATGCCGAAGACCAGAAAGCAGTTAAACTCACGCGCAATAGCAGCAAATGCCTGGCTGGTGGCGCCGTCTGCCGTTTCGACATAGGGGGCGACTTCCGCGCGATCCAGCCAGCAGTAACCGGTGGTGGCCATTTCCGGCATTACGATCAAACGTGCGCCATCCCGCGCGGCCTGGGTTGCCAATGCCAACAGGCGAGTGACGTTCTCCTCTTTTCTGAACTGCGTGGGTTCAAACTGAATGGTTGCCACATTGATGCGCATTATTCTGCCTCCTTGCTCAGTAACGGATTAAACACCGGTTTCGGTCCCTGGTAAGCATCAGAGGGTTTCCAGTTGGTTTGCATATCCTCAGGGAACGTTTTGAAGTAATAGCTGCCGCGCGTTGCCACGCTGATAGCAACATGCAGCACAGGACCCACCAGCATGGCAATAAACGAGGCGTACACCATCGGATACAGGCCCAGCACACCCGCCGCGCCTATCGCAACCGCGACGCACAACGCAATGACGCCGGACGGGTTCCACATACGCAGATACGCTTTGCGAAACTCCACGAAATCAGAGGGCGCAAGATGCAGCACTTTGCGGCAGATAAAGTAGTCAGCAAGGATAATGAATACCCAGGTGTTGGTGAGAATGCCGGTAATCGACAGGAAAGTGCCGGTGTACTGCAGGATATTGCAGATATAGAACACCACGCCGAGCAGCCAGACCAGCAACATCCACCACTGACGTCCCGGCCGATAGTTAAACGCCATATCCATGGTATTCGACAGGGCAATCGAACCCGAGTAGAGATTGAGCACGTTAATGCGGATCTGAGTAATCACCGCAAATAATACGCCGGTCAGCCCAATGATCAGCGGGAAGACGAAGCCCGGATCGAGCGCCAGCGACCAGACATCATCGCCCTGAATATGCGGCATCAGGGTGTAGGCCATAAAGGCACCAAACAGCATGACCACGACAATCGGGATCAGCATCCCCAGCATGATCGTTGCGGTGCCTTTATGACTGATACCCGGGCGGGCAAAACGACCGTAATCGGTGGCCATCAAGCCCTGAAAAACAATCTGCCCGTTGGCCATATTCATGACCAGCCACAGGGCGTTACTGTCGACCTCCCCCTTTGGCTGCCAGCCGCTGAAGCTGACCGCCGGATAGTGGTGCGTTAATTGCCAGATACAAAAACCAAACAGCACAATGAAAATGGGAACGCCCCAGGTTTGCAGAAATTGCATTGATGACATGCCTTTCCAGACAAACCAGATGGCGGCCAGCCCCATCAGCGCAAAGATGGCGATACCGGTCAGGGAGTTGACCGGCACGCCCGCATAGTTGGCGATGGCGTGGGAAACAATGGTGCCTTCGAACAGGAAATAGAAGATGAAGTTGACCGCATAAATCAGCGAGGTGACGGCGGAGCCCATATAGCCAAACCCCAGACCGCGTGTCATCAGATTAAGAGAAAGCCCCTCTTTGCTTGCCATCTTCATAATGCACGAGCCAATCAGGGTGGCGAATACCACCATATAACCTATCGGCAGCAGCAGCATTGGCCAGCCGACCTGGTAGCTCATGTCTGCGCCAAGGCTGAACCAGAACATGGCGGTAGAGTTGCCAAGCAACACCAGAATAATGGCCGGAATGGGCCAGCGATAGTGCGACGGCACGCGACCAACCGCGTAATCCTCAACGGCCTCTGCTTCGGTAATATCCTGTGGCCCCTGAAACCATGCTTTCAACTTATTCATAGATTTACTCCAAAAAAAAGCCCCGCCGACAGCATTGCCGGCAGGGCTTCTTCGCCTGAAATCGATGTAGTGGAGTGGCGGGTCGCCACAAGCCGCTTACCAGGCTACGGTGCCTGTTCCTGCGCTGCAGAATACGGTAACGATGAGAAAGCAATTACTGCGCCAACTGTTAAAAACAGCGGAGGAAGGCGGTCTGCAGACTTGCTGGCCGGATTAACGCGCATGATGTCAGTGCAGCGTGCACCATTGTGAAACAGGCGCATTGCGCGTTATTTCATGACGTATCCGGGTTAAGAATGAATAAAATCTCAGGCAACCTGACAATGCAGACGCGGGTTCAGCCCCCCATGAACTGCGTCTCACACTGCCGGGCTATCTCCCACAGTCTGTTACGGATCACCTGCTTAAGTTGCAGCGTGGACTGCGACTGTGGCTGGTCACGACGGCTGATCAGCATCACTTCAAACGGCAGAGGTTGCGCGATGGGCAGCAGCTTTAGCTGATCGGCATAGCGACAGGCGGTGAAGAGATCCACGACGCCCACGCCGCCGCCTGCCAGCACCATATCTGCAATGACCGAATAGGTTTTGATCGACAACGACACGGCGGGATTCAGTTTCTTATCACGCAGCGCACGATGCAGGACGCGTCCAAGAGGATCCTGCGCCTGCATCATCAGTAAATTATTGTCGCATAACCATTGCAGCGTAACGGGTTCATGGCGGGGATGATGGCGCGGTAACAGCGCCACCATGGAAGACTGAAACAGAGGTTCAGCCAGCAGATCCGCATCGACCTGCTGACCGAAGACCAGCGCGAAATCGAGCTGATTTTCCAGAATCATCTGGCATAAGGTACTGAAGTGCTCGGTGACCAGTTCGACACTGACCGAAGCCATCTGTTGCCGCCAGGTGACCAGCGCTGGGGCCATCACCATCTGACCAAACGCGTGCGCCGCGCCGACGCGAACTAACTGCCCTTCACCGCGCCGCAGCTGTTCGGTGAGCTGGGTAATGGATTGCAGGCGCTGGCAGAGATCGTCGATTTCAGGCAGGAGTCGTCGCCCTTCTGCCGTCACGCTCATTCCCTGGATACGTCGCTCAAACAGCGCAAATCCCAGTTGCTGTTCAGCGTGATTCAGCACACGGCTGATATTCGGTTGCGACACATTCAGCAGGCGCGCCGCTGCGCTGATGCTGCCGGTCTGTACGATGGCCTGAAAGACCTCTATATGGCGGAGCCGCATGATGATTTATCCTGGATGGAATACCGGACCCGGAGGCCTCTCCGACAGGCTGCACCGGCGGAGAGTGAAAGTAATTATTCCCCTGTTGCAAAAACTGTACCGCAAAACCGTTGCAGTCTCAGCGACCTGTCTCGCACCTATCCGCATCCGGCAGTCCGCCTGAAGCCTCTGCAGGGAGCAGGGCTCGCGCTGCCGTGGTGCAGCTTTGGTTCAGAAGTGTGGGTTCATCAGGCTGAAGCCAGCAGCGATCCTTTCTCGTCCGGGGGATGAGGCATATGTACATCCGGTAGCGCGGTGTAAGGCGAAAAGAAAGGCAGGATAAACGGGCTGACGTTGCAGGCAGCCCTGGGATAATGCTGCTACGACTGGGTACTCGCCAGATAGGAGAAGGCACTGAGTAAGCTGATTAACGTCTCCATCTTCTCCGCCTGATAACCCACGGTAACGGCATCAAGGCGCATGACGCCAGGGATCAGGCTGAACAGATCAGCCAGCACCGGTTTTGTGGCCTGAAGCCGCATAGCGTAAGGCGCTGTAAGGCGGGTCGTGTTCACCTGAGAAGGATGGTGCAGTGCAGCGCTCGCTGCGGCCGCGATCGCACGTTGGGCCGTCTGTGGACTAATGGATTCCGCGCTGGTGTGCGAAATGACGCGTTTCACACAGACGTAATCGACCGCCGGGTAGTGGTCCGCTATCCAGCTCTGTAACTGATCGTCGCCGGTGACCAGCAGCAATGGCGTACCCTGTTCAGCGGCGGCGGCGGCATAGATATCGGTTTCACCCATCACCAGCCCATTGATGTGTATACGCCAGAACGCACGCCCATTGATGGTATGCGCCAGTACGCCGGGTTCACCTGCTGCGCTGTGAAATCCTACCAGAAACAGCCCGTCGAACGTCTGCTGTTCTATACCTTCCACCATCGACAGGCAGCGAGGTTTGCCCTGCACCAGTCGGGCGCGGGGGTCGATATTTTCCGCACGTAAATTGGTCATCTGCGCATGGCTGTCTGCTACCACCACTTCCGTTGCGCCGCCAGCGAACGCCCCCTCAATCGCGGCATTCACTTCCTGCTCCATCAGACCACGGGCGATCTGATGCTCCGGGTGACCAGGTGTACACTGCTCCGGACGCATGACGCCCGCGATGCCTTCAATGTCGGCTGAGATAAAAATTTTCATGAGGTTAACCTGTCCAGAATCTGCGTCAGTGAGGGGCGATGGTGACCGCGAAAGCCCGTAACGGCCTCTGCGTTCAACAGGGCATCCAGTACCGCCTGTTCAGTTGCATCGGCTGCCGCGGCAAGCAGCGGCTCCAGCGTGTCGTCCTGCGGCGGTTGCGGCAGCGATTGCGTGGAAAACGCTACCGCAATATCGCCCGAGCCGTGGCCCCAGTAACTGCCCAGCCGGCCCAGACCGGCACCGGCTCGCTTCGCGATGCGCTTCAGCTGACGGGCATCCAGCGGTGCATCTGTGGCCATAATGATGATGACAGAACCGGCATCCCGCTGCGGCGCATTCCCCGCCAGCAGCGGCGCAATCATCTCACCCGCCCGCACGCCATCGATCGTTAAGGCCTCCAGTGCGCCGAAATTGGCCAGCACCAGCACGCCAAGCGTGGCGTTGAGGGAGGGTATCAGCCGTGAAGCGGTGCCGATGCCCCCTTTCAGGCTGAAACAGCTCATCCCGCGTCCTGCGCCGACGCTGCCGCGCGCAAAATCAGCGGAGGCCGTCTGCAGCGCCGCCTGCGCCATCGCCTCACTGACAGCCAGCGCCTGGATATCATTCAGCCAGCCATCGTTGCACTCCAGCACCAGCGGGTTGACCGTAGGCAACGTCCGGCCCAGTTCCGGGTTAAGACGGATGGCATCCCGCACCAGCGCGGTAAACAGCGTGCCGACCGCCAGCGTATTACTGAGCAGAATCGGCGTCTGAAGCACGCCAAGTTCCTCTATCTGAACCAGTCCGACGGGTTTCGCAAAGCCGTTCAGCACCTCAGCTCCACACGGCAGCGGCGTGAGAAACAGATTGTCGCCCGGCGGTACGATAGCGGTGACGCCAGTCTGCTTTTCGCCTTCATTCAGCGTGTCATGTCCGACACGCACACCCGCAACATCGCTGATGCGATTCGTGGGTCCGCATGCGCTTCGCGGTTGCCCAAGCTCACGCCTGTCACGCCAGCGATCCAGCAGCAGGTCGCGCTGCAGTTGTTGATAATCCATCTTCAGCCCTTGAGTTTGGGATCGAGCGTGTCACGCAGCGCGTCGCCAAGCAGATTAAATGCCAGCACGGTGATAAAAATCGCCAGCCCCGGAAATACGCTCATATGCCAGGCTCCGGCCATCATCATGCTGCGGCTCATCGCCAGAATATTGCCCCATTCCGGCACGTCAGGCTCCGGACCCAGTCCGATAAAGCTCAGGCCCGCCGCCGTCAGAATACTGGTGCCAATCCGCATGGTGAAATAGACAATCACGCTGGAAAGTGTGCCGGGCAGAATATGCCGCAGAATAATCACGCGGTCTGGTGCACCGGCACAGCGCACGGCTTCAACATAGGCAGCCTGCTTCAGAGAGAGCGTCGACGCCCGCACGATACGGGCAAATACCGGCACGCTGAATACCGCGACCGCGATAATCACATTGTTCAGACCGGTTCCCAGCAGCGCCACCACCGCAATGGCCAGCAACATGCCGGGAAACGCGAATAGGACGTCGGCACCGCGCATGATCAGCATATCGACCCAACCGCCGTAATAGCCCGCCAGTAAGCCCAGCATAACCCCGACCAGCATACCCATCGTCACCGACAGCACGCCAATATAGAGCGAGATGCGCGCGCCATAGATGATGCGGCTGAGCAGGTCGCGCCCCAGCTCGTCGGTCCCCATCCAGTGTGCCGAGGAAGGTGGCGACGACAGCGCCATCCAGTCCGGGACCATGGGATCCCAGGGTGCCAGCCAGGGGGCAAAAATCGCCACCACAATTAACAGCAGCACAAACCCGCCAGAGACCAGCGCCAGCGGATTCTGCACAAAGGCGTGCAGGAAATCACACCACGGCGAACGAATGATCTGAGGCGGGTTGTCAGTCAGCGATTGACTACTCATTTCGGCTCCTGTCGCAGACGAATGGCCGGATTGACCACCGCGTAAAGCAGATCGACCAGCAGATTGATCACAATAAACTCAAATACGAATAGCATCACCAGCGCCTGAATCACCGGCTGGTCCTGCGCTTTGATCGACTCAATCAGTAACCAGCCTAATCCCGGCCAGTTGAAAACACTCTCCACGACGATGGATCCGCCCAGCAGAAAACCGAACTGCAGACCCAGCATGGTGATCACCGGGATGAGCGCATTGCGCATCACATGTTTCCACGTCACCAGGCGGTTTCGCAGCCCTTTGGCTTTAGCGGTACGCACGTAATCTTCCTGCGCCACCTCCAGGAAGGCCGAACGGGTAAAGCGCGCCATGACCGCCGCCACCGACGAACCCAGCGTGATGGCGGGCAGAACAATATCGCTGGCCCTGTTAAAGCCGCTGACGGAGAACAGCCCGAAAGGCATCGCGACGAACTGGATGAGCAACAGCCCCAGCCAGAAAGCGGGCATCGAAATGCCGCCGACCGCCACGCTCATCAGCGTCCAGTCCTGCCAGCGTCCCCGTTTCAGGGCCGCCATCACGCCAAACAACAATCCGAGAATAACGGACCAGGTAAAACCCGCTAAGGCGAGCCACAGTGTCGGCATAAAGCCCTGCCCAATCACCTCCCGCACCGGTTGCTGGGTGCGATAGGTAGTGCCCAGATCGCCCTGCAACAGGCTGCCGATCCAGTGCAGATACTGCTGCGGCAGCGGATCGTTCAGCCCGAGATGCTGACGCGCCGCCTCGACCGCCTCAATGGGCGCATCCGGTCCGGCATAAATGCGCGCCGGATCGCCCGGCATGAGCTTGATAAAACCGAAAACCAGCAGCGAGACCACCAGCAAAACCGGGATCATCTCCAGTAATCGGCGAAGGATGTATGCAATCATGCCATTCCCTGAAATGAGGTGCGACGGGCCTTCTCACGTCCCCGACCCGTTCCGGACAGGGGACGAGAAAGAAGAAACCGTCTTATTTAAAGGACGCCTGAGTGAACAGCAAATTGCCATCAGGCAGCATCGAAACGCCGCTCAGCGTGTTGCGCTTGCCCACCAGATTGTCTGGCGTGCCAAGGAACGCTACTGGTGCCTCTTTCCAGAGCACCTTTTGCGCCTGCGCATAGGCGATGCCGCGCTTTGCCGGATCGGCCGTTGCCAGTCCGGCCGCAATCGCTTTGTCTGCATCCGGATTGCTGAAGTAGGAGACGTTGTAGGAGGTCGGCACCCAGGATTCGGTGGCAAACAGCGGACGCAGCGCCCAGTCGGCGTCGCCTGTAGAGGTCGACCAGCCGCCATAATAGAGGTCAAACTCCGCCATTTTCGGATCCTTTACGCCCCACAGCTTCGCGTTGCGCGTGCCGGAATCCATCGGTGTTACGGTGGCACGGATGCCCACGGTGGCGAGCTGCGCTTTCAGCACCTGTGCGGCACGGACGCTTGCCGTGGCATTGGTCACCCAGAGCTTAAGATTCAGACCATTCGGATAGCCCGCGGCTTTGAGCAACGCTTTAGCCTCGTCCGGTGCATAGCGATAGTCAGGGTCGGTTTGTTTCTGATAAAACTGCACCCCTTCCGGCATCGCGGAGGTGGCCGGTTTGCCCAGTCCGGCAAAGGCCACTTTCAGCCATAGATTACGGTCAATCGCATAGTTGATGGCCTGACGCACCCGCACATCGGCCAGCGGCTTGTGCTGCGTGTTGATCGCCATGTAATAGAGATAGATGCTGGGGTCACGCTGAATCGAAAGGTGGCTGTCCTGCTTCACCGCCGCGATCAGGTCTGACGGCAATGGCCAGATGGCATCCACCTGCCCCGATTTTAATGCGGCGACGCGGGTCGCATCTTCCGGACTCGGCGAGAAGATCACATGGTCGACTTTAGGCCATCCCTGCTGCCAGTAACCGTCATACTTCGCCAGCGTGACCGCTTTGCCCGGTGTCCAGTTGACGAATTTAAACGGACCGGTTCCCACCGGATGCAGCCGCAACTGCGCTTCGTCCGGATATTGCTTAAGAACGGACGGGCTCCACATCACCGCCGAAGGATGCGCCAGCGTGTTGATAAAGGCGCCGAACGACTGATTGAGATCGATTTTTACCTGGTCGGGTGCCAGCACCGTGACCTTATCGATCATCTTGTAGAGGCTGTTACGCTTCAGCCCTTTTTTCTGGTCTGCCAGCCGATCAAGGTTAGCTTTGACAGCGTCCGCATCAAACGGGGTACCATCCTGAAAGGTGACGCCTTTGCGCAGCGTCAGCGTAAATTCGGTGGCACTGTCATTGGAGGTATAACCGGTCGCCAGCCAGGGTTGAAGCTTCATCTGAGGGTCGAACTGGAACAGGCGCTCAAAGATGCCGCTCTGAACCGAGTAGCTGACATTATCCGAGGTATCGTGCGGATCCAGTCCCGTAATATCGGCATACATGGAGATGCGCAGATCCTGCGCCTGCGCAGTCATGACCAGCGTTGTCGTCAATGCGAGGGCCAGCGAAGTACGGCGAAACAGCGTTTTCATATATTCTCCTGGGCGTTGAGGATAATTACAATGCAATGCCGTCAGCGACCCAGTGCTGGGGCGCAACCTGGCGATAACGGGGTTTAGTGACCGTTTCGCCCACCTTACGTAACGGCGAAGGGATTTCGCTGTCATCGAAAAGACGGGGCTGACGGATCTCAGGATCGGCGACCGGCACGGAGGCCAGCAGACGCCGGGTATAGGGGTGTTGCGGCTGATTAAAGACCGACTGGCGCGGGCCAAGCTCGACAATCTGGCCGAGGTACATCACCGCGACGCGATTCGCAATACGTTCGACGACCGCCATGTCGTGAGAGATGAAGATCCATGCCACGCCCGTCTGCTGCTGCAGATCCATCATCAGATTCACGACCTGCGCCTGAATCGACACATCCAGGGCCGATACCGCCTCATCCGCAATAATCACTTTCGGTTTCAGCGCCATGGCGCGGGCAATGGCAATACGCTGACGCTGACCGCCAGAAAATTCGTGCGGATAACGACGCGCGTGCTCAGGCAGGAGACCGACGCTCTTCAGCAGCGCATCGATCTGTGGGGAAGCCTGTTCAAGCGAAGAGACCATGCCATGAAGCAGCAACGGCTCGGCAATGGTGAACCCTACTGTCAGACGGGGATTCAGAGACGCATAGGGATCCTGAAACACCATCTGGATTTCACGGCGCAGCGGCTGAAACTCTGCCTCTTTCAGGTCAGAGATTTCCTTTCCTTCAAAATGAATGCTTTCAGCGTCACTGTTGATGAGGCGCATCAGCGCCCGTCCGGTTGTCGATTTGCCGCAGCCGCTTTCACCCACGATGGCCAGGGTTTCACCCGGCCACAGCGTGAAATCAATCTGCTCAACCGCGTGCACATGATGCGTCAGGCCCGATAAAATGCCGCTGCGAATCGGGTAATAGACTTTCAGCCCACGCACATCCAGCAGCGGCGACTCATCATAGCGAGCGGTTTTCTGCTCGCTTTGCGCAGCATCCCGCGCACCCGGCAGAGGAAAGCGTTGCGGCCATGCGTGCTCCCGCATATCGCCGAGTCTGGGCACGGCCGCCAGTAACGCTTTGGTATAAGCGTGCTGCGGGGCGGCAAAAATCTCAGACACGGTTCCCTGCTCGACCACTTCGCCACGCAGCATGACCACCACGCGATCGGCGATTTCCGCGACCACGCCCATATCATGGGTGATAAACAGTACCGCCATCTGTTTCTCACGTTGCAGCTCACGCAGAATATGGAGAATGCGCGCCTGCACGGTGACATCCAGCGCAGTGGTCGGTTCGTCGGCAATCAGGAGCTGCGGATCACAGGCCAGCGCCTGCGCAATCATCACACGCTGCCGCATGCCGCCGGACAGCGAGTGCGGATAGCTTTTCATCACGCGATCCACATCCGCGATACGCACCTGTCGCAGCAGCTCACGCACGCGGGCATGGGCCTGCTTTCTGTCACACTGCTGATGATCGCGTAATGCCTCGGTAAGTTGATCGTCAATGCGCAGCACCGGATTCAGCGAGGTCATCGGCTCCTGAAAGATCATTGCCATTTCATTGCCACGCAACGTGCGGCGCTGTGCTTCGTTCAGGGTTTCTAACGCGTGCAGGTTTCCGCTACGATCACGAAACTGCATGCTGCCGCGATCGACACGTCCATTGCCGGACAGCAGGCCCATTACCGCCAGCGACGTAACCGATTTACCTGAACCGCTTTCACCCACCACGGCGACAATTTCACCCGGATGAATGGCAAAACTGATGCCTTTGAGTGCCTGATTCTCACCGCTGCGTCCATGAAATGAGACGTTAAGGTCCTGAATCGCCAATACGGGAGATGGCGAGGCCGCGCGGGTAGCAGGAGAAGTACGTTGTGTGTCTGTCATCGTCGCCTCAAAGCGTTATAGCCAGATACGGCCTTCGGAGTAGCTCAGGAAAGGAGAACTGTCGGCGGCAAGCCAGATGGGGCCGTCCAGATCGACGAATTCCGCGTTAACCGCGACGGGCAATGCCGCCTCCATCGCCAGTGACGAACCCAGCATGCAACCGACCATGATGCGCATTTTGCGCGCGCGGGCTTCCTCCACCATCGCCAGCGCTTCCGTCAGGCCACCGCACTTATCCAGTTTGATGTTGATCATCTCGTAGCGGTCGCGTAATCCGGCAATATCCGCCCGCGTATGGCAACTCTCATCGGCACAGACCGGTATGGGATGTTTAAAACGTTGCAGGTCATGATCCTGTCCGGTGGGAAGGGGTTGCTCCACCATCGCAATATTGAAAGCCTTCAGTGCCACCAGCAGGCTTTCCAGTTCCAGCCCCGACCAGGCTTCATTGGCATCGATAATGAGCGTGGCGTGCGGTGCCGCCGCACGAATCGCCGCCACTTTTTCCAGAATCTCATTACGGTCGAGCTTAATTTTGAGCAGGATGGCGCCACGTGAGACCGCATCTGCCGCCGCGATAGCCATGAATTCCAGCGTATCGAGGCTAAGGGTCTCTGCCGTCACCACCGACGATGGCTGAGCACATTGGCTCTTTTGCCACAGCGTCTGATTCGCCCGTACGGCATCAAGTCGCCATAGCGCACAGTCCAGCACGTTGCGCGCTGAACCGGCGGGTAAACGGTGTTGCAGATCATGACGGCTCAGGCCCGACTCCACCTCAGTACGAACGGCTTCGAGCATGGCCTGAACGCTATCCGGCGACTCATCGTAACGCGCCGTCGGGGTACATTCGCCCTGCCCGATGAAACCCGCCTGCTCTAGGGTGACCCGGATGACCGTCACGGCGGTGCGGGTACCGCGTGCGATAGCAAAGGGTCGCGCCAGCGGCAGCTCCACCACCTCAATCTGCAACTGTCGCATTTCAGCCACGCTCCTGAAGCAGTGCGGCGATCTCATCAATACCAAAACGCACAGGATCCGTGGCCGGTAAGCCGAACTCCGCGCTGATTTCGGCACAATAAGCGAGCGCCTCTTCTTCACTGTAATTGGAGGTGTTGATCGCAAAGCCCGCCAGCTGAACCGACTCACTGGTCACCTGCGCGGCACGCAGATTGGCTTCAACACACGCCTGCAGGCTGACCATGGGCTGGTGCGGCAAATGACGCATATGAGGACGTCCCATTTCATGGCACATGACCAGCCAGTGCGGTTGCGCTCCGTGCATCAGCCCCATGCTGACGCCCGCATAAGAGGGATGGAACAGTGAGCCCTGACCTTCGACGATATCCCAATGGTCCGCGTCATTAGCTGGTGACAGCGCTTCTGCTGCACCGGCAATAAAATCAGCGATGACCGCATCCACAGCAATACCCTCTCCTGCGACCAGAATGCCGGTCTGCCCCGTGGCGCGAAAATCGGCCTTCATGCCGCGCGCGCGCATCGCCGCTTCCAGCGCCAGTGAGGTGTACATCTTGCCCACTGAGCAGTCCGTGCCTACGGTCAGGATGCGCTTACCTGTGCGCTTCTTACCGCTGCCAACATTAAGCGCCGGACGCATATGACGCAGGTCAAACAGCTCTACGCCAGAAGCCTGCGCAAGTGCAACCAGTTCCGGCTCATCCACCAGTCGGTGGTGCAGACCACTGGCAACGTTCATGCCTGCTTTGATGGCACTTTTGATGGTTTCCAGCCAGTGCACTGGCAGATAGCCGCCGGCATTGGCCGTACCCAGCACCAGCGTTTTCGCACCGCGTGCTTTAGCACCGGAAATATCCAGTTCATCGAGACCCAGACTGACCGTGCAGCCCGGCAGTTTAATTTCGCCAACGCACTGCTCAGGCCGCCAGATATGAATACCGCGCGCCGTTTTTGCCGCGAGGGGATCGGTAACATCGCCAAGAAAAAGTAAATAGGGTTGTGGGATTAGCATGTTGTCTCTCGTTTCAGCCAAAAGATCAGGTTCTGAAACCACTATTTCATGCGTTCTGAAAGGTGACGAATGCTTGTTTAGCAGGAGGGTATAACGGCAGGTTATAGCCAGAGGTAATAGTGATGATGGGTGGGTTTTTCAGGGGGTTTGGGACAGGAAGTGGAGTAAAGAAAGGGGTGGGTCATAGGAAAAAGATTGTGTTCGGGGAGAAAGGATGGATATGGGCAAGGGGAAGAAATGGCTTACGGAGTAACTAACGCCGGGCCGCTGGTGAGGGCATTCATAAAAAATGCCAGCGACCCTGCCCGGTTATATCATGGCAACAAAAGAATCCCCTGCCTGAAACAGGATGTCGAAATTAATCCGTTTCTTCCGGTGCGAGGTGAAACAGCTCTTCTGCCATCGAAAGGATTCTGTCTTTATTGACTATTTTATCAACCCACTGTGCAGGAATGCCTGACAGTCCATACAATGCGCCTGCTAACTGGCCTGCGGTGGCTGCCACGCTATCAGCGTCATCAGCAAGATTTGCCGCCAGCAAAATGGCATCTTTGAAATTGTCTGTATGCCAGACAGCCCATAAGGCGGCTTCCAGTGTGTCGATAACGTAACCGGAGGAGCGAATTTGGTCACGATGCTTTTCTTTATATTCACCGGCATTGATGATCAGAGGTCTTACCATTAAAGACATTTTATGAGGCGCGAAGGCTTCATTTTTACCTAAACCATTTAAAAGGTAATGTAAAATAGAGTTTAAGTACTGACAGCTATTTATTGACTCTGGTGCTCGATGTGTTGCTGTACTTTGTCTTTTGGCATCACGCCAGCCATCAATGAATGATTTTCGCCTAAAAATTGCTACGGGTGCATGACGAATCAACGAGGCGTTCCCTGCTGTATCAGGGGCGGTGTTACCAATCCAATCAGTACCATGTTTAATTACTTGTTCGAGAGCATAGCGGGTCGCATTACCGATATCGAAACAAACTCCATTCGCGCTATTATGCCCCGTTTTGTACCACTGAATTAACTTTTTCCTGAATAAATCAGTGTCACAGCTTTCCTTTTCAATATACGTTTCTGCCAGACACAGTGCCATTGAGGTGTCATCGGTCCACTCTCCGGCCTTGAGATTGAAAGGACCACCGCCCACCATATCGTAAATGTGAGAACTGTCGCGAGTCTGGAATTCCAGAGTGGTCCCCACTGCATCACCAACAGCCAGTCCAATGAGTAAACCTTTGGCTTTATCTAAGGCTTCAACGTCAGAAATGTGTTGTTTCAGCGTATACATCCACTCAGGTTTTACGGGCTTTTCATCAGGCATTGGCTGATGTTCGTAAGCCATCCGGTTGATGAGTTGAGGCGATAGCTCAGGAAGTAGATGCGCATATTTCCTGGCGTATGTTCTGAGCTCAGAATCTGATAATCTTAGATCTATCATATAAATTCCTTTTCAATTGCGTGGTGGTAAAGCGCTACAACATTTCTTAGTCGTGTCTCTTCGTTGCTTAGCAAACGCTAAGGACCAAAATAGTGCATTAACGTATCCATATCATGCCAGTCATCTTGTGTAAGTGGCTGTTTCTCCATGCTGTCAAATTTGTACCTGATGCCCTTCATTGGAATTGAGTACTCATTTTTTGTTGCTAAATCCATTAACAAGAATATATCATCCTTCATATTAAGCTCAGCCTGAACGATAGTGACAATTGATTGTAGCCGTTCTGTTATAAACATCATAAGCTACATCAATGCTGCCCCAGGCCCCGCTTAAAGGTAATGAAGTTCTCGCCTGTTCCTTAAACCAACGTTTTAATCTTTGAGTTACGTCCCCAGTCAGGTTTTTCTGCTCACCCATCAACAATTTTTCTGGTGCAAAACTCCAGTGCGATATTAAAGCGGCTGAGTTCCCGGGTTCAATAAAATTGACAACCAAATAAATATCGCCACTGTTATTGCTTTTAAGTGGGAAAATACTTCTATATGAAACTGTGTCCCCGCCATTATCTGGCCATGGCTCCCAGATAAACCCAGGAATTACCATTAACTCATGCTTAGTTATTTTTGGGGTTACAATCAACGAGTCATTAAAAACCAGTTCTCCCGCTGCGTATTTTAATCTCATATTTAAAAGATCGTCCTTGTTATTACAGATTGAGACACGATCATAACTCTGCCCTTACCTCTTCAACGACAGTCCACTAAAGAGATCCTTCATAAAATCACTCTCCGTTTTAAATGAACCAGCTCCAGTTGCAGCAGGACCAGACAGCCTTCCCTCACTGACCTGGTGTTGGTGTGGAATCCGGTCATCATCATGCAGCCGATTTCGCTCCAATACGTCTATAAAAAAATAAGTCGCTGAAACACACGATCTTTGCCGCTTTTTAGCAAAAATTAAAATAAATCTCTCTTAATAAATCTCCATCTTTTTCATCCATAGTGACATCTTTTACCCTGTTCAGGTCTGCAAGAATCCCTTTTACAGGAAGATCATCTTTTAGAATACTTTCGAAGAAATCACTTCTATTGCTTTCCGGAACATATTTATTAATTAAATAAAACAGATTCTCCCTTAACGCTTGCTGAGTCATCGTATCTACACCTAAGTGATAAATGAAATTCATAATGATAAATACGGCCTGTCTGATTCTTTATCTGACCTTGTAAGCATCATTTTCTATGGCGTTGAACATTTATAAGCATTGATTGCTGAAAGAGGTTTTGGCGGATTAATTAAGAGCAGAAGCACATAAAATGTTCCTGGCAAAACTCACATAATCAGGCCCGTATAGTACGCTTAAAATTTAGCAATGTTAATTCCATCTCTGACCTGGGTTAACAAAATGACTTCATTAGCATCAGCCGGGCTACGTTGAGCTTTGAGTGCTTCGTCCTTACTTATTTCAGACTCAATCTCTTTACTGACTAAACCGCCATCATCATATTGAATATAGAAAACTCCATCTCTTACTACGATATCAATCCCATAGTCACTAAATAGCATCTCGGTCATATAGTTCTCTTAAAATATTTATGTTCGAAGAATTAGGAAATGCCGCATCCAGCCCAGGCATTAGAAACAAACCGCGCTGCCTTAGAGGTTTTGGACTGGACGAGACCGAGCCATTACCCGGTGTAGCCGCTGTGAGGCTGTACGCTTCTGGAACGTATGGTGCTAAGCGTCACTATGCTGCAATTACTATCGTGCTGAATCGGAAATATGTTCAACATCACCAGCTTCACTCTTTAGCCGTGATGATCACTTTACTCAGGCAATCCGGATTTTTGACAGCAAAAGAAAATGTGATTACCTGACCATCCATATCCGGGGGAGATGAGTAGCTAGTTACTTCATTTTCAGATTGGCCACGAGGATAGTCACTCAACTTAACCCCCGGATAGTGTTTTCTGACATCATCAAGGGTTGTGCATTTACCATCGGGAGAAAAGCTCAGAAAAGGGGCGACGTCGCCGGATGATTTACTGACACGCAACTCAATATCAGTAATTTTCGCATCATCTTCCAGTTTTATCGAATTAGCCTGATAAATGTTGATGTAATCATTTTGGGTTTCTAATGTCAGTGCCAGCGGAAACTGAGTAAGATCTTTCACAGAGAGAGATTTAAGTGAAGCACTCAACTGAGGGATAAAGCTCCACATATCTTTATTTTGCATCTTCGCTTCTGCGAACCCCCTAAACAAAAAGAAACTCAGTATTAACAGAACACTTTTTCTTTGATGTGTCGTTTTTTTCATAAAAATCCTTGTATTCCTTATCGTAATAGACCCCAGTGTAACACTCTCCGGAAAGGATAAGGGATTGATAACCTCTTCACGTTATTACCATCTTAATGGGGTTAACCGGGCTAGCGGAGGATCATCGGTTTGAGAGGAAAGTGGAGTGTATGACGAGAGTCGCGGAACGGTTGTTCCGCGATGACAGCGCTAAGGACGAGTGTCGATTATTTCATGCGTCGCTGCCGGGCGACGCTGGCAACGCTTTGTGTCCGGCAGTAAATGGCAAACAGAACAAAACCCTGCCCATTCAGTACCCAGCGAGCACCCACCAAAGCAGCGAGTGCCAGAATCAGCCACAGGCCCGAGTGGCTAGCAGTAACAACGCTGTAGCTCAGGAGTAAAACAGTCGATATAAGCAATATTGCACAGACGTATGCCAGTCCCGCCACACCCGCTGTATGGCCTCGCGCAAGCAGGTAACTGGCCGTGAGTATCACGCCAATAACAACAATTGAGGGAACAAAAAAACTCAACGCATGTATCTGTGGGCTCAGAGGAGGTAACGCGTGCAGAAATGTCAGCAGATTAAATGCAAATGCAACCAGCAGCAGCATCAGCACGATTGCAACCGGGAAGCCGTTTTGCCGGGGCAGCGACTCAGAAGGCTGTTTTAAAATAGCGCTCAAGCTCTGAAGTGGAACGAGCAAGTATGGAATCATCCTGTCGTGCGATTGCCTGATCTATTTCGCGCCCCTGTTGCAGGAGTTCAGTGATATTACGTCCAATAAGCCATGATAAAAATTGCATTAAATTACCGCCAGTGACTGGATTGTTCCCACGATGTAGCGTCCGGTACGCGGGACGTTACCTGGAGCAGCAATGATACCACTGACAGCACTGCCTGCCACAGCCGCTGCACTGGTGACGACCTGCGCGAGTTGCTTAACAAGTTCTTTTTGCACCGGCTCTACAGGGAAACGTTTTGGATAAAGTCCTGCACGGATGGCGGCTTTGAGCTCTTTATTAGTTATACCCGGGTTTTGTGCCTTGATGATCAATTCAGTAAGCCGCGCCCTGTCCTGCCTTGGATAGTTCCTGAGCCACTCCGTGGCTTTTAAAGAAGAGACTGATTTCATCGCTCGCCATGTTGCCAGGGCTTCTTTTAACGCTCCGCCCACGCTGGCTAGTGAAATAAGGTCAAGGGACGTTGAAGTGGCAACGTACCAATCCTGAGAGTCCAGCCACGCTAAGTTTTGACCACCGTTTTCGACGAGATCATAAACCTGGTAGATACCATTGACACATTGCAGGTATGTTGCGGATTTTGTTACTCAGATATTTACTTTCTTGAAAAAATATTATGAATATAAGTCATTGGATATGATAAACCCCGAAAAGATCGCTTATTATAAACAGTATTTAATAATTTCAAATATCAGGATGCTTATTATTAATACCCAAAACTTCACGCCCCCAACGTAACTCCTCTTCTGTTTTTTTTCTTAATTCTAAAACCACATACCCTAATAGGTCTTGTAACTTATTGTTAAAGTACAATTTGAAAAAATACCTCCGATTTTTTATGTTAACAAGGAAAACTACATCATCATGATTTTCCTTCAACCCAATAATTAAGTTTTCTAAACCTATCGCATTTAGCCCTGAACGTTTAGCATTCTCATAATGAACTTTCATCAAACGCAATTCATTTTCTCTACTGCATTCAAAAGCAGCAATTTTATTATTACCGTTCTCGTTCAATAAATCCTTATAAACCTCAGGGAAATGCTTATCAATTAGCTTAGACACTTTTAAGTCAATCATGGTAAAAACACCTCCACATCGCCAAACCGAACTCCTTTCATTAATATCTCACGTTCCATCCATTCATCAAAAGAATATTCCCACGACCAAGCATCACTTGGTTTAGGCGCGCCCGTTTTCACTCTGAGCACAACACCGTCTGCTCCGGCAAATCCTCGCGCTACAGCAGGATCATCAGTCCAGGAAGTGTATGGACTATTTCCAGACACACCACCAAAGTTATGCTCTTCCGGAGATATTTTAGAAGACACATTACCCGGTACAACTTTTCCATTCAAAGCATTATCCCATTCAGGATGACCTTTATGTATCCCTCTATAATTATATTGTCCTTGTTCAGCCTCAGGTAACCGCTTGGTTGGTTTAACACTACACCTACTTAACCCCCAAGGATCCACCCAACCCAGCGCGTTCGGCGCATACTGGTAAAGATTGATCCCGCCCGCCAGACCTATCGGGTCCTGCTGGGTAAAACGTCCGCTGTCCGGGTCATAATATCGAAACAGATTGTAGTGCAGTCCGGTTTCCCGGTCCAGGTACTGGCCCTGCATACGCAGGTTCTGCTGAACGACAGGCATTCGCTGGCTGGATTCACGCAGCAGCTTGCCCCACGGGCTGTTGATGCCTTCCCAGGTTTTCTGCCCTTCGGCGTCAGTTAGCAGCTCCGGCATCCCGTTGGCCGCATTATGGAACCAGTAAATCTCCGGGCTTTCAACCCCATCAATTCGGGCCAGCGGTTCATAGCTCTGGCTGTCGCTGTATACATAGGTCAACAGAGTACCGTCGTGGATTTCCTGCAGCAGGCGGTAGCCTTCCCACACAAAACGCGTCGTTACGACGTTGCCAGATGGTCTTCCCTGTAACAGCTGCTGGATGGTTTTACTGATGCGGCGTCCCAGCGGATCGTAGCGGAAACTCACCTTAGTGCGAGGCTTGTTGCGGTCCCGCGGCTCGCTGATCACTTCCGTCAGGCGATGCTCACCATCGTAACGGTAGCGCCAGCGGGTGTGCCCGTCATCTTTCTCAGTGGTGCGGCCATGAATATCGTACTGCCAGCGGATACCGTTCAGTTCAGTGACGCGGTTATGCGTGACATGAGCGGAACTATGGCGATCCAGCGGATTGCCTGCGCCATCCCAGCGCCACTGTTCATTACCCGGCTGCGCACCGTCCTGAGACAACAGCCGGCCAGCGTTATCGTAGTTCCATAATGTCTGGCTGAACGGATTATCGTCACGCTCTTCACGAATCAGGTTGTTGCCGTAATCGAAGTCGCGCCGACGGGACCAGACGCGCGGTGCAGGACGCTGCGAGTCGCCTTTGAACACGTCACGGCGGCGCAGTCTGCCTAACCGGTCATATTCACTGCGCATGGTCAGGCCGCCCTGCGTCCGGCTCAGTTCCCGGTGCAGCGTGTCACGGGTAAACTCGGTGACCGGCAGGTTGTCTAATGCGATGCTCAGTAAATGGCCGCTGCCGTAGTAAAGCTGCTTGAGATTACGACCATCCGGCAGTGTTAAGGCTGTGCAGTTACCCAGCGCGTCATACTCCCACGCCAGTTCGCCCTGCTCTCCCTGTTCAGCAACGATGCGGCCCAGCGCATCATATTTAAAGGTGATCTCCTGCTCGGCCTGCTGGCTCCACTCAGTGTCAGACAGCGGCAGATGCTGCGACACTTTACCCAGCTGGCCGCCACCACTGTAGTGATAGCGCGTCTGGCCTTCCGGCGTGGTCCGCGCCAGCAGTTGTCCCGCACGGCTCCAGTGATAACGATAGGTAATGGACTGAGGATGTCCGGCGGCAAAGGTACGTGATACCGTGCGGCCCGCCGCGTCATAGTCGTATCGCGTGGCAACGCCATCCAGCCCCACCTGAGCCAGTAACAGAGAGTCTGCGCCCCACTCGAACTGGTACTGCTCGCCGTTTTCGTTTTGCAGCGCCGTTAACCGGCCACGACTATCCCAGCTTCGCTGAACCGTCTCACCCTGCGCATTGCGGTTGGCAATCAGTCGCCCGACATTGTCGTAACGAAATTCACTGCGCTTGCCATCAGCCGACTCATAGGCCAGCGGCAGTCCGTTTTCACTCCAGTGCAACCGCTCTTCCCATCCCTCTGCACGTTCCAGCTGAAGAGGACGTCCTGCGGCATCATAGTGATAACGGGTTTCTTCACCATCCGGCGCGGTGACAGAGCTGAGCCAGCCCAGGGGATGATAGCGGTAGCGCGTGGTCAGTCCTGAACAGTCGGTTTCACGGATAACCTGCCCCGCATCGTTAAACTCCCGGCGGTAGCTGTTACCTGCTGCGTCGATCTCCTCGACAACCAGCCCGGACTCATCCCGTTTATAGATCGTGCTTTGCCCGAGCGCATCAACCACGCGCTCAAGACCATGATGGGGATCGTAATAGTATTTCGTGGTGGAACCATCAGCTCCGGCAACCACCGTGGGCAGCGAACGGTGTGACAGCCATTGCACCGCCTGAACACCGCCGTCAGCATCTTTCTCTTCAACGCGGTTACCCAGATCGTCATAGGCGAAGCTCACCGCGTTGCCCAGCGGATCGATGCGACGCGTCAGGAGTTCGTTTTCATCCCACTCATAGCGCCACTTCTCACCCCGCTCGTCGATAAAACAGGTGATGAGACCCGCGGCATTCCAGTGGTGTTCGCGCTGCTGACCGTCATAGGTCGACACACGCGTGATGCCCGCCTTAAGATCGTAATGCATGTGGCAGCCGTCACCGGTATTGGTGCGGTTCTCAACTACGCGCCAGTGATCCAGCTTCTGCCAGCGATATTCACTTTCCAGCCCGCCGGGCAGCTGATGCCAGACCATTAATCTGTCATCGTTGTACCGGAAGCGCCGGGAGATAACGCCTGCGGCATCGGTTACGCTGGCAAGCTGGCCCTGTTCAGTGTAGGTCCAGCGCGTCAGAGGCCAGTGCTGATTGCCATCAAAATGGCTGGCGGATGTCGGGCGCCGCGCGTGCTGTCTGTCGTCGTAATGCAGCGTGACGTCAATCGCCAGCGGCGCGTCATGGATACGCACCAGGCGAGCCTGTGCATCCCAGCCCATCTCCAGCGCATTACCGTACTCATCGCTCAGTGAAGCCAGCCGCAGCACCTGCGGATCGGCAGCCGTGCGCCGGTAAAGACGCCATACCGCACCGTCGTCATCGGCAATGGCGATATCGCCTGACTCATTGCGCCGAACCATCAGCCCTTCGCTGATGCTGTAGAGCACCTCTTTTTCACCGGGAACGTCAAAGCTCAGTTCACGCCCGTTATCATCAAACCAGGTCGCCCGGTTCCCTTCCAGCGTCAGATAACTGTCAAACATCGTGGCCCAGCCCTGACCAAACAAACCGGCGCGCTGAGTCAGGCTGTTATAGCTGCGCTGAAAACTCAGCGGGAAACGTCCAGGGAGGGAAAAATCACGCTCGGCATCATCATTCAGGACTTTAACGCCGGTCGCTGCATGAACCGGGAACAGCGACGAGAAGGCCGCGTTGATCGACATATCTGCCAGCATCCCGCCGCCCGCCATTGCCAGCGCGCAGGGCATGTTTTTGAGGATCTCACAGGGACGACCACGGATTAGAGAAAGGCCGATCATCATCACAGCCAGGCCTGGCACCTTGCCGCTTTTGATCTCCCTGACCGTGACCGTTTCACCACCAATAATGACATTGGGGGACACATCGTCACTCACGGTGGCATCACAGGTGGTTTTATCCTTTGCGCGCACCGCTGGCTGGCCATTGATAAAGACGCTTTTCGATCCCTGCGCCAGATATTGCGGTGCACTGTGTTTTTCACAGGCCACTTTGTCCTGCTCCAGCGGAGAGGTGCCCGCATCGGCGGAGGCGACCGTAGGTTGCCACATTGCACTCCCAAACTGGCCCACCGCAGAGAGCAGCATGCCGCCGTAGTCGGCAAAGCTCTTCGGTGATTGCGGTTCCGGTGGTGGTGTCTCGCCGGGCGTGAGCATCCCGGCCGCGCGCACGGCTAAAAGACCATTTACGTAAACGTTGTCTGAACCGCTGGATATCACACCGGCGGGTGACGGCGGGAATATCATGTTTCCCAGCCCATCGGCTGCTTTGCTGATCTCCTGTGACAGACCCACGGCATTAGCCAGTACACCACCCAGAATACCGCTGAGCAGGCAACTGTTACCTACAGCTGCAACACTCGCCGCTGCTACTCCTGTACCCAACAGGGGCGCTGCCGAGACGATAGCGGCACCTACTGCGGCACCAATAACGGCATAGGCCGCACCTTCAGCCACAATGCTCGTGATATCAGCGAAAATACTGGAGTGAATGATCTCGTCGCCCACGCGGGCCGCATGGTTATCCATAGGTTAAGCTTTCCGTGGATTGTTCAGACTCAGGCTTTGTTTGAAAGCACTCCAGCGCTGTCCGTCTTCTTCATTGAATGGGCGCATCGCGGAGAGCGTAAAAATCATAAATATGTTCGAGTCAGGCACTTGTGTAGCCAGCTGTTTCTGCCACACTTCTTGCCCGTTACGGTCAAACAGGGTTTCAACTTCAATTGCGTGCAGGGTGTTATCCACACCAGCCATCACGCGCGCAAATTCACTCTGCTGGATATGACCCATCTGACTCCGCAACGTGTCCCACTGACGCTGGAATTCTTTTTCCGCATCACTGCCCCCAGAAATAACACCACGGCTCACAACCCATGCCAGCCCACTGGCTTCATCGCGGAGAATATTCATGGTGGTGTCCTGCCAGGCAGCAGGAAAAAGCGCAAAGGCGCCCTCATTGAAGTGGTAATTCATATTGGGTGTCCGTTTTATTAATGGTTTGTAGCGGGTGGAATCAGGCTATGGAATTCGCCATCAACGTTATCGGCATTAGTGAGTAGCTGTGTATTATCACGCGCAACTTTAATATCAAAAAGTCGATGCGTAATATCAGGATCGCCACCGCAACTAATATCGTGATTATCTTCACGAACCGTAATGACATAGAATTTTTTATCACTGCTGTCGTCGAGATCGTACCGCAGGCATTTATCATCGAGGCTGGTCAGGTGCCAGGTATGGATCGCTTCCGTTGCAGAACTGAGAGCCTGGTCAGCGCTGATTTCGCTTTGCTCTGCATCCAGGTCTGTTTTCAACATAATGCTACTGACCTTCCCCTGGTCAATCTGGAACATTAACTTTTTCCGGCCCGACTGATAGACAAACCAGTGCTGATTATCACTGTTATCTTCTTTGCCGGGTCCATAGACTTGCTGAACCTGTTCGGGGCTATCGCCTATCTTTATATTTCGGGTCGTCGGCACGCTGGCATTTCTCAGAAGGATCTCAGCCAGAACCGTGTGGCTGGCATCTCCAACCGCTGCCGCGCTAAATAACTCAAAGCCATCATAGGTATGCTGAAAGTAGTTGTACTGCTGGTTGTTGATGTCCACTTCTCCGGCCAGAACTGAACTGAGGGCCTTGCCCGCGCGTACGAAACTTTCGTTGCTCCAGGTGTCACCAGGAGTGAAAGCATAGTCGTTCAGCAGAACGGAAAAATCGCCTTCGTTAAGAGCAGGAACAGACGATTCCACGGCGGATTCAGCCCTGGCAATACAGGATAAAAACAGGAGGGCAGGCACAAATAAAAGGCTGGTAAAAAAACGATTTACAATCATTGTCTTTTATCGGAGTTAGTGCATAAGAGCCTCAAATATGAGGCAATGGATTGAATATCACTTTCTTTTACTCATCGGCAGTAATAATGATTTTACTCAGGCACTCAGGGTTTTTGGCAGAAAATGAAAACGTGATGAACTGTCCATTAACATCGGGGGATGATGTGTAGCTGGTCACTTCATTTTCAGACTGTCCCCGTGGATAATCGGTTAACTTCACACTCTGATAGTGCTCTTTGACTTCATCGAGCGAAATGCATTTTCCCTGGGGAGCAAAGCTAAGAAAAGGAGCCATGCCACCAGATGTTTTACTTAAACGCAACTCTATATCCGTTATCGTTGAAGCATCATGCAGTTTTACCGGATTAGCCTGATAAAAATTTATATATTCATTTTGATTTTTTAATGTAAACGCCAGTGGTGTCTGATGAATGCGTTCCATAGACAGATTCTTAATGGAGGTACTCATTTGCGTGACAAAACCCCATATATCATCTTTTTGCATTTTCGCTTCCACTATTCCGCCTAACATAAAACCAGCCATTAATAAAATAAACATCTTACTTTGTCGGATAATTTTTATCATACCAGCCCCCATAGTAATCTTCGTAAAGCTGATTGGTCGTGGAGGTTTTTTCACCTTTACCGAATATACGACCAATCTGCGTCCTGGCTTCGCTTTCGCTTATGTCACCTTTACTGAGGGAATCATAGATTCCGTTGTACCCTTTCTGATTTGCTGAGTTGCCCGCTATCCCAATGTCTCCGCCCTGATTTGCAATAATTTCGCGCTGTACACGAATATTATTGAGTGTGGCTGCACCTTCATCACTAAGTGCACTATTCAGGTAAGCTTCACGCGTGGTGACATTGATATCAGGCTTATACAATGCATGTCCACTCTCATGTGACAGTGACTGCACCACTTTTGCGGCATCGTTCATATTACTTTTATCGACGGTAATAACACGGCTCTGACGATCCGCAAAGGTCCCTTTGCCTGCCGCCCCTTCTTTAAAAACCCAGCCGCGCTTTTTGAGCGTCGTGATGTCCTGTTTCATGGTCGGTGATTTCTCAACCATATTATCTACGTCTGTGCCAAAACCACTAAAAGAAGGAACCTGAGCATTCGCTGCTGCACCAGCATTTTGTGAAGCGTCGGCAGGCGCGCTTGCTATTGCACCTGCCTTATTCTCCTTTCCCGGCGTAAATTTCTCCTTAACAGCCGCATCTATATCGCCTTTATGACCTGCACCCGGCGCAGAAGTGCCAGGTTTGGCACCCGAAGTATTCAGATTCAATTTACCGCCGGTGGTGATATGTCCGTCATTCTCAACAAAGAAGTTAAAATCTTTTCCAATAAGATTTATTGTGCCATTGGCATTGAGTTCAATAGCACTTTCACCAGAAACAAGTCTCAACTGTGATCCCGATGCCAGAACATATTGTTCAACGACTGCATCAACTTTACTCAGGCCAGTCAGGATTTCAGTTCCGCCTTTTATGGCCTGAATCTGATTGCCTTCAACCCTGTTAAGCTCATTTTTAGCCACATAGTGGCTTCGCTCTCCACCAACACTATGTGACTCATCATTTTTAACATGGGTATCCATGTTCTTCTGCGCCTGAATCCACAGGTGTTCCTCACCCGCCTTATCCTCAAACCTCAGCGCGTTCGCGGTATCCGCCGTGCCATCCTTCGACCGGCTCAGAAAGCCCATCTGCGTCGCCGCCGCCGGCAGCGCCCACGGCGGCATGCTCGCCTCGTTATACACGCGGCCGATGATCAGCGGGCGATCCGGATCGCCGTTGATGAAGTCCACCACCACTTCGTCGTTAACACGCGGGATCTGCACCCCGCCGAAGCCCTGACCCGCCCATGCGCTGGAGACGCGCACCCAGCAGGAGCTGGTGTCGTCGCCCTTCGCCAGCCGGTCCCAGTGAAACTTCACCTTCACCCGGCCGTAGCGGTCGGTCCAGATCGATTCGCCTTTCGGCCCGACCACCTTCGCGGTCTGCGGGCCGTGCGTTTTCGGCCACGGCGTCTCCGGCGGCGTGCGGTACGTCACCGACGACGGCAGCACCGTGAAGCTGATGTTGTGGCGGCTGTCGCCGGTGTCGCCGCTGGCGTAGGAGTTCTCGGCAAAGTCATAGGTCGCCGAGGTCACTAGATACTCGCCGTTGTCGCTGAAGTGCGGCGCGTTGATGATGGAGAAGGTAAAGCCCGGCGCGATGCCGGTGGCCGTGCCCGACCCGCTGACGCTGTGGTGCTCGGCCTGCCACACCTCCTGACGGATGCGTGCATAGGACTCGCCGTGGCTGTGGTCGACAAAGTGACCCGGCCAGTCGTAGACGTCCACCGAGCCCGGCACCGGCGACGCCGGGTTCTGGCGGGCCTGCAGCATCCACGCGTTGGGCTTGCGGAAATCGTAGTCGTCGGTGCTGTAGATGCCCGGCGTCACGCTCTCCGCCAGCGACCACTGGCTGATGCCCTCTTCCGTGACCACGCCGCCCGACTGGGTGACGTGATAAGCAATGGTCTCATAGCCCGGAAACGCCTGATGCTGGTCCGGCGCGTCGCACAGCACCAGCGTATGCTTGTCCGCCTCGTGGCGGAAGAAGTAGTAAATCCCCTCCAGCTCCATCAGGCGGCTGATAAAGTCCAGGCTGCTCTCCTGATACTGCACGCAGTACTCCCACACCCGGTAGTTGCCCGCCAGGCGCGTCTCCACGTTAACCGCGTACTCCTTCAGCAGCGTCTGCACAATCTGCGGCACCGTCTGGCTCTGGAAGATGCGCAGGTTGCGGTCGCGCCGCATCGGCCACAGGTCCGGCTCGACCGTCAGCTGGTAGACCGCGTAGCGCGTGCCGCTCAGCTCCTGGCTGCGCACGGCTACCCGGGTGATTTTCCCGTTGAGGTAGCGCGGACTCAGCGCGCTCATCAGGCCATCGGTCGGCAGCGAAAAGGTCACCGGCTTGCCCAGCAGGGCGTGACGGTCGATGCGTGCGTCGGTGGCCAGCAGTTCGGCGGTGAGCACAAACGGACGGGACAGCGTCTCGGTGCCCGTGAGCGTGTGGAACAGCAGGCCGTCCGCCGGCAGCTGTGCAGTAATGCGTGAGAACATAAGTAATCCCTGACTATTAACTGTGTGGATCGAGTAACCAGACGCCTTCTTCGCTGATGGTCAGCGTCTGCTGGCGGGTGCCACTCTGGCCACTAATGGCAAAGGTGTAGTTACCCGGTGCCAGCTGCAGCGTGGCGAAGCCATTCACCGCAGGGACCAGCGCCTGCGGCTGACCGTTGACCTGAACACGTTCACCCTGCTGCAGACGGATATAGACCTGAGCGACCGGCGCAGGTGGCGGTGCCGGTTGAGGATCGGGTTCGCGTGCGGCGGTCTGCTCAGGCTCAGCAGACTGAGTCGGCGCGCTGGCAACGGTATCCGGCGGGGTCTCAGGCTGCGTCGGTGGCGCAGTCACCGGCTGGTTAACCGGCGCAACGGTGACGGCAGGCGCGCTGTTTTGCGCGGTCTCAGCCGGTGCCGTCTGGTCCTCACCACGCGACATCAGCAGACCGGCGCACAGGCCGACCAGCACGCCTGCGGCCACCAGACCCGGCAGCGCAAAGCGATGCCCCAGCAGCGTTTTCAGCGGCGAGGCGGGTGTGACGACCTCTTCTTCTTCAATCGGCACCAGCATGGTGCCCGGCCCGCTCATTTTTGCGCTGAGCAGCGGTTCAGGCTCGCGCTCCGGCAGCGCCATCAGCACCGCAAAATCATCAATACTCTGCGGACGGTCTTCCGGTTTCAGCGCCAGCGCGTGATCGACGGCGCTGAGCAGCGCGGTGGAGTAGCCCGCCAGACGACGCTGCACCAGCGGCTGGTAGTTATCTTCAATGCTGCGCACCACGCTGACCGGCGGCGGCGCACCGGTAATCAGCGTGTGCAGCACCGCGCCCAGTGCGTAGATATCGGTCCACGCGCCCTGCTCACTCTCGTCGTTGTCGCTGTACTGCTCAATCGGCGCATAGCCGGGGCGCAGCATGGTCTCGCTCTCATCCGACAGGTTGCCGATGGTTTTACGCGCCGACCCGAAGTCCAGCAGAATCGGCTCGCCGCTGCTCTGGATCTGGATGTTATCCAGCGAGATATCGCGATGCAGATAACCCGCTTCATGGATGGTTTTAATCGCCCCCAGCAGCGGCGGCAGCATGCGACGGATCCAGGCCTCATTCACCGACTGCGGATTACGTTCGCGGAAGTTCGAGAGTGTGGTGCCGCTGTAGAACACCGTGCCCATGTAGGCGGTGTCGTTCTGCACCCAGAAACGCAGCACGTGCAGCAGGTTCGGATGGTTGAAGCGCGCCAGCAGCCGCGCCTCCTGAATGAAGCTGTTCAGTCCGGCGTGAAAGGTTTTGCTGAAGCGCTCGCTGCGCAGTACCAGATTCAGGTCATCGCTGCGCACTGCCAGTGAGGCAGGCATGAACTCTTTGATGGCGATATCACGCTCAAGCTGGTGATCCCAGGCGCGATAGACGATGCCAAAGCCGCCACCGCCGATGACCTCTTTGATTTCAAACTCATTGAAGCGGTAACCCAGCGGCAGGGCGTTGGGGACATTCAGGGGTTGATCATGTTCCGACATATTCGAAAACTCTCTGATGACTAGGCTTTAAACAGCGAACTGGCAGACAAAT
>Ga0157367_1000013_pt1 | contig 96104 bp, 81 predicted proteins | sample AttbisABBM2_FD_113142 | JGI IMG/M metagenome (GOLD analysis project Ga0157367, IMG submission 113142) | Fungus gardens microbial communities from leaf cutter ant in Botucatu, State of São Paulo, Brazil - Atta bisphaerica ABBM2 | ecosystem: Host-associated > Fungi > Mycelium > Unclassified ... | reverse complement strand
GCCGTGCTGCCTGCCGTGCCGCCCGGCGCGCCTCCCGCCGTGCTGCCTGCCGCGCTGCCTGCCGCGCCGCCCGCCGTGCTGCCTGCCGCGCCGCCTGCCGCGCTGCCCGCCGTGCTGCCCGCCGTCCAGCCCGCCGTCCAGCCCGTCGCCGCCGTCGCGCCGTTCGCGGAGCTCGCCGGCAAGCGGCGCTACCGTCTCGGCCCGCTGCTCGGCGAAGGCGGCAACGGCGTGGTGTTTCGCGCCACCTGCGGCGACACGGGGCGAGACGTCGCCATCAAGCTGATGCGGGACGATGCCGCGCGGGCCACGGCGGAACGCGCGCGCCGGCGTGCGCGCTTTCAGCATGAGACGCATCTGTGCGAAGCGCTGCGGCACCCCAACATCGTGGCCTTGCTGGACAAGGGTGAAGCACCCGACGGGCGGCTGTTCGCCGTATTCGAGTTCGTGGAGGGCCGGACCTTGCGCGACTGGCTCGCGGCGCAGGGGCCGCTGTCGGCCGTCGACACGGGCCGGCTGATGACGGAGGTGCTTGACGCGCTCGCGGCCGCGCATCGGCGCGGCATCGTGCATCGGGATCTGAAGCCGCAGAACATCATGATCGCGATGGCCGATGGCGAGCCGCACGCGAAGCTGCTCGATTTCGGCATCGGCGAGTTGCTGCCGGGCACGGAAGACCTTGCACGGCAGGCGTCGACGCAGGCAACCGAAGTGCTCGGCTCGCCGCAATATTGCGCGCCCGAGCAGTTGCGCAACGAGGCGCCGACACCCAGAAGCGACCTGTATGCGTGGGGCCTGGTCGTGATCGAATGCCTGACGGGCGATGTCGTGATGCACGGCGCAAGCGTGGCCGACATTCTCCATCAGCACCTGAGCCCGGTGGATATCGCGCTGCCGCCGTCGATCGCGTCGCATCCGCTCGGCTCGGTACTGCGGCGTGCGTTGAACAAGAATCCGGCGCAGCGCGCCGCGTCGGCCGACGAACTCGGGGCGCAGTTTCGCGCGCTCAACTTCGCCGCGCTGGTCGGCCAGTTCGATGCCAGCCGCGCCAGCCGGCCGGCGCGCCCGCACCCGTTCGCGCCGCGCGGCGAAATGGCTGGAATGGCTGGAATGGCCGGGACGGCCGCAACGGCTGGCGAGTATCGGCAGATCACCACGCTGTGCTGTTCCGTCACGCTCGCCGGAGCGGGCACGCAGCGGCATGCCGGAACCGATCACGGCGACCTGCTCGACGGCTACGAGGCGCAATGGCTGACGAAGTGCACGGACATCGCCGTCGGTTATGGCGCGCAGGTCGGCGGCCGGCTCGGCGATACGCTGCTGTTCCATTTCGGCCTGCAAGGCGACATCGACCGGCCCGCGCGCCGGGCGGCGCGCGCGGCGCTCGACATGGTGCGGGTCGCCGAGCGGGCGCGGCTGCCGGCGCCGACGGCTGTCGGCAGCCACGCGCGTGACGAAGGCTGGCGCGTCGAAGTGGCCGCCGCGATTCACGTCGGGCAGGTTCTCGCGCACGCGTCGCGCATGTCGGACCTGACGGGCGTGTCGATGCCCGCCGCGGCGTCGCGGCTGATGCGCCTTGCCGGGCCGGGGCAGATCCTGATCAGCGACGATGCGCGGCTCGCGCTCGAACGGCATGCCGACACTCGGCCGACCTCGCTGCGGCTGGCGCGGGCGGGCCTCGTGCCGCAGCCCGTCCACGAACTGCTCGGCGAGCGCCGCGCCGATACGCCGTTCGATTCGCTCGACGCCAGCATGACCGCGCCGATGGTGGGCCGCGCCCGCGAACTCGATGCGCTGCTGCGCGCGTGGCAGGACGTGCTTGCACGCCATCGTCGCGACACGCGCGGCGAGCGGGCGCCGCGCGGCATGCCGCGGCTCGTCGTCGGCGAGGCGGGCATCGGCAAATCGCGCCTCGTGCACGAGCTGTGCGAGGCGGTCCGCACCCAGGGCCATGCGTTCGCGCATTGCGGGTGCCTGCCCGAGCGGGAGAACCATGCGCTGTTCCCGATCCTGCGGTTCATCGGCGCGCATTGGCACATCGACGCCGATCGACCGGCCGGTCTCGCGCTCGCGGCGATCGACTCGATGATCGCGCCGCTCGAATGCGATCATGCGGCGGCCCGCGTCGCGCTCGCGACGTGGCTCGGGTTGCCTTGCGATGCGAAGGGGTTCCTGTGGTCGAGCGCGCGCGAACAGCACGCGTTGTTCGACGTCCTCGAGCAACTGATCGTGTCGCTCGGCAACGGCGCGCCGGTGTTGCTGGTCGTCGACGACGTCCAGTGGATCGACCGCTCGACGGAGGATTTTCTTGCGTACCTGCGGCGCTCGCCGCGCGCGGCGGCCATCGGCATCGTGCTCACGTCGCGCCCCGACAAGCTCGATCGCTGGCGCGGCGCGGCCGAGCGCCTCGCGCTGCGCCGCCTGTCGCGCGACGATGCGCAGCACCTCGTGTCGGCGTTTCTCGGCGAACGGGCGCTCGATCCGGCCTGGCTCGGCCAGCTCGCGCACCGCACGGCAGGCATCCCGCTGTTCATCGAGGCCGTCGCGCGCGAGCTCGTCACGAGCGGCGCGGCGACGGGCGCGGACGGTTCGCCGGCGGGGCTGCGCGCAACGGACCCTTATCCGCTTCCGGTCAGCCTCGGCGGCATGCTCGGCCTCGCGTTCGACCGGATCGACGGCGCGCGCGATACCGCGCAGCTCGCCGCGACCATCGGGCTCGAGGTGGATGCGCAACTGCTGGCCGACGCGTCGCCGCACGATCGGGCCACGCTCGACGCGCATCTGCGGCTCCTGCTCGAAGAGCGGATCGTGTATGCGCAGCACCGGCGCGATCGCGTGTTCTATTCGTTCCGCCACGCGTTGATTCGCGACGCGGCTTATGAATCGATGCCGCCCGCTGTGCGGCGCGGCAACCATGCGCGCGTCGGCGGAGCGCTGGCCGCGGAAGCCGATCGCGGGGGCGGTGCGCATGCGTTCGGCGTTGCCGGGCACTTCGCGCGCGCGGGTGCTTTCGCCGACGCGATCGGCCACGGCATCGACGCCGCGCGCCGCGCACTCGAACGTTCCCGGTACGACGATGCGATCCGCTACGGGCAGGCCGTGTTCGACTGGCTCGCCAACGCCGACTATGCACAACGCGAGCACGACAGCGCGCGCATCCGCGCCACGCTGACGCACGCGACGATGGCGCGCTTCGGCTGGGCCGATCCGCAGGTGCGCGAGCATGCGGAGCAGCTCCTGCGGCAAGTGCAGACGCTCGACGACCAGGAGCTTGCGATCAGCGCGCTCTGGACGCTGTCGACCTGCTACCACGTCGCCGGCGATCGCCCCACCGTGCGCGGGATCTGCACGCGGCTCGACGCGCTCGCCGCCGAGCGCGGCGATGCCGGCGTGCAGGTCGCGGCGGACGCGATGCGCGGCATGAGCCTGTGGGTCGACGGCCACTATGCGCGCGCGCGGGCGGCGTTCGACGCCGTGCTGGCCGGCTACGACGTGCGGCGCGACGCGGGCCATCGGCGCATCCTCGGGCTCGATACGCGCGCGTGGACGATGGCGTCGCTCGCGAGCGTGCGCTGGTGCATCGACGACGATCCGCGGGCGTCGCTCGCGATCGCGCACGAGGCCGTGCACTGCGCGACCTGCCTCGACCATTTGCCGACGCTCGGCGTCACGATGATGTACCTCGCGCGCATGCACCAGTTGGCCGGCGACCGCGACGCGGCCGCCGCCACGTCGGAGGCGATTCTGCGCCTGTCGGATGCGCACCGGCTGCGCGCGGTCGAGCATTACGCCGCGATCATTCACGCGTGGACGCAAGGGGATCGCGCGGGCATCGTCGCGCACCTCGACGCGCAGCGGCAATCGGGCGGGCTGCTCGGCCTGACCTACTACGCATCGCTGCTCGCCGAGCTGGATGCCGGGCGCGGCGACTTCGCCGCGGCGCTCGCGCAGATCGGGCAATGCCTCGCATGGTGCGAGTCGACCGGCGAACGGTATTACGAAGCCCAACTGCTGCTGAAGCAGTGCGAGTACGTGCGCCAGGCCGATCCGCGACGCGGCGGCGAGGCCGCGCGGGCCGCGTGCCGGCGCGCATTCGGAATTGCAACGGCGGCGGGCATGACCGGCATCGTCACGCGCGCCGAAGCGATGTTGCATGCGTTGTCGTAAGTGGTTCCATTCATCCATCAGGAGAGCAGACCGATGAGCAAGGATCTTCGATTACCGACGTACGAGCAGTTTCTCGAATACCGGGCCGTCATCATCCGGGCGATCGCCCTCACGTGGCATTCCCCGGCGTTTCTCGACGAACTCGAGGCCGATCCGGTCAAGGCGCTGCGCGAGCATTTCGACTACCACTTTCCGTTTCGGCTCGATCTGAAGGTGCAGACCAAATCGTCGGCCTGGACGCCGAGCGTCAACGGCGACTGGACCGCCGGCCATAAGAACAAGCTCACGCTGGTCCTGCCGCCCGCGCCGGCGGACGAGAAGCAATTCGCGCAGGCGCTGGCCGCCTACAACGCGAACCACATCACCATCATGGATTGACGACCCCAGGGGAAACCGACATGGCAAACAACAACGCCAATCCGACGCTCGAATCGATGCTGGAGTTTCAGAAGGTCTATCTGCGCGCGATCGCGCTTTCCTGGCGTGACCCGGAATTCAAGGGCGAACTGCTGGCGAATCCGCTCGAGGCGCTCGCGAAATACTTCGGCTATCAGTGCCCGTGGATCATCGACATCGAGGTCGTCAAGCCGGAAGCCGGCCGCGGCTGGACGAGCGACGGCAAAGGGGGCGGGAGCTGGAACCTGCCGCGCAACGCGATGACGGTCGGCATACCGGAGCAGCCGACGAACCTGGATGAAGAGGCCGTCGCGCTCGCGGCCTACTGCGACGCCGGGCCGAGCTACCTGTTCACCTGCTGCTGACCCCGCGCGGCCGGGCCGCGCACCGCGGCGCGGCCCGTGCAGGCGGCACGGGTCGCGCCGCGTTCACCCGTTGCACGGAGCCACACGATGCTCGACGATTTTTCGCGCGTATTGCGCTTCAAGCCGCATTTGCGCGTGCTCGACGCGGGGCCCGACACGCTGTTCGTCGTCGACGAATTCAAGCGCGCGATGCTGTCCGGCGCGATCTTCGTGCGGATCGCCGCCTGCTTGCGGGCGCGGATGACGATCGCCGAGATCGTGACCTCGCTCGCGGATGAGTTCGGAGAATGGGACGTGCTCGCCGGGCTCGATCATCTGGTGCGTCGCGCATACGTGCGCGCCGACGCGCCGCACGGCGACGATGCGGCGCGCGGCTTCTTCGAGCGCGCCGGACTCGACGGCGACGCAGCGTGCGCGCGCGTCGCGCAGCTGCGCGTCGCGGTCGAGGCGTTCGGCGCGGACGATGCCGCATTCAGGTTGGCGTTCGCGGCCGCAGGCATCGACGTCGCGCCGGACGCCGAACTGACCGTCGCGATCGCCGACACGCACGACCGCGACGATCTCGCCGCGTGCGCGGCCCGCGTGGCGGCGCGCGGCGGGGCGCTGCTCGTCGTGGCGGCCAACGGCGTGCAGACGCTGATCGGGCCGCTGCTGGCCGGCGACGGTGCGCGCGCCGAAGCACCGTGCATCGAATGCGTGCGCTACTGGATCCGCCTCAACCGGCCCGTCGAGGCACTGCTCGCACGCCATCACGGCACTGGTGCGACGTGTCCGCCGCCGGCTGCTTCGCGCGCCGCCGCCGCCGCTGCTGCAGCGCTCGTCGCAGCGACGGTCGAGCAGATTGCCGTCAACCCCGCCGCGGCGGAGCGCGCGCGCACGCGGATCGTCGCGCAGCGCATCGACACGCTGGCCGCCGAGCCGCACCCTGTGCGCAGGCGGCCCCAATGCCCGCGCTGCGGCAATCCCGCGTGGATGCGCGAGCAGGCGGCGCATGCGCCGCGGCTCGCCGATCATGCGCGGCTGGCGCGTGCCGACGGCGGCTACCGCACCGCCGATCCGCAACAGGTGTTCGAACGCCATGCGTCTTTGATCTCGCCGATCAGCGGCGCGATCGCGTATCTGCACCCGATGCCGAAGCGGCACGCCGGCATGCGCAAGGTGTATGCGTCCGGCTTCCTCGTGTGTCCGGCCGCCGTGCCGGCCAGCAACCGCTTCGACCGGATCTGCTCCGGCAAGGGCCGCACCGACGAGCAGGCGCGCGCGAGCGCGCTGTGCGAAGCGCTCGAACGGTTCAGCAGTGTTTATCAGGGGGATGAAGCGACGGTGACCGGCAGCATGGAAGCGCTGCTCGCCGATCCGGCATGCGATGCCGAGCCGGTTCACGTCAACGCGCTTCAGCAGTTCAGCGAACGGCAATTCGGCGCGCGCGAGGCCATCAACGCACTGACTCGCGACGTTCGAAAGCAAGTGCCGCCGCGCTTCACGGCGCGCGACGTCATCGACTGGACGCCCGCGTGGTCGCTCGTTTCCGGGAAGCGCCGCCTCGTGCCGCTGAGCTACTGTTATGCGGAGACGCCCGACAGCGCGCAGGCCGACGTCGCATGCGTGCACAACCCCAACGGCTGCGCGGCGGGATCGACCCTCGACGAGGCGATTCTGCAAGGCATGCTCGAATTGATCGAGCGCGATGCGGTCGCGATCTGGTGGTACAACCGGATCCCGCGCCCCGGGATCGATCTCGCGAGTTTCGAAGAGCCGTATTTCGATGCACTCGTGCGGGAGTACGAGACGTTCGGGTGGCGTCTGTGGGCACTCGACATCACGCACGACCTCGGCGTGCCGGCCGTGGCCGCGTTGGCCGAAAATCCGGCCGACGGACGCTTCTCGATCGGCTTCGGCTGCCATCTCGACGCCCGTATCGCCGTGCAGCGCGCGCTGACCGAAGTCAACCAGTTGCTCGATATTGCAGCGGATGCCCCGCATCCTTGGGATAGGGAAAAGCTTTCGGAAACCGGCTTCCTGTATCCGGCGAACGATGTGCGCCGCACGACAGGCTCGACGTGGCCGCCGATCGACGCCGACACGTTGCCGGCGGCGATCGCGCATTGCGTCGGGAAAATCGCGTCGGCCGGCATGGATGTGCTCGTCGTCGACAAGACGCGGCCCGATATCGGGTTGTCCGTGGCGCAGGTCATCGCGCCGGGGCTGTGTCATTTCTGGCCGCGGTTTGGCGCGCGGCGGCTTTACTCGGTTCCAGTGGCGCTGGGTTGGCGCGACGCGCCATGTGACGAATCGGCGTTGAATCCGGCGCTGCTGTTTCTCTGACTTGATGGCTGGTCCGTCTGCGGAAGCAAGGGCCCGTCAGGTGGACGGGGCGGGCGGGCTCCGCCCGCCTTGCCCCGTGGCGCCGGTTCGGGTTCAGCCGCTGACGGTGAGGCGCGGATCCCAGCGGATGTAGCCCTTCAGATGCCCGAGGTTGTCGTAAATGGCCACGTAGAAATAATAGATTTCGCTGCCGGCGTTCAGGACGGTGGCGCGCGCTTTGAAATCTGCTCGCGGCTCTCTTTGCACCTGCATGACTTCGGGCCAGCCCTCGACGGGGTAAGGCTCGGACACGTTGGCGGTTTCGTACGTCTTCTTGCCCAGCAGATCCTTGCCGATGGAGCTGGTGACCAGCTTGTACTCGTACAGAAAACACGTGTACTCGGCCGTGTCGGTAAGCGAAACGGTGCGCCAGCGGATGCTGTCGTTGACGCTCGCCTTGACATTCAAATCATTGCCGCCTTCGCCCTGTGCGCCGCCCTGGTTCGGGCCATAGCCATAGACGGCATTCGCACGAGTAGTCAGCATGTAGATGCAATCTACGGCATTGGTAAGGAGGGTCGGCTGTTCCTTTGACTGACTGAGCGACGGATAGTTTTTCAGGATTTCCTCGACGTCGAGGGCGATCAGGACATCGATGATCTTGCTGGTACCCATGGCAATTCCTTTCGCGTTGATATATTGAAAAATGACCTGCCGAGTAGCGACGCCAATGGCGTCTGCGTCTCTTCCGGTTTGCAAGGCGGCACCTTCGAAGAAATCAAGGCTTGCGGAAGAGTGCTTGCAGCATAGGGAGGACCGGCGCGCGAAGCGATTACATGTGATTACGGCTCGCGGAGCTTGCGGCTCTGTTTCGACGAATCCGGATACCCGCTTCAATCGCGTAATTGCACGTAATCGCTTTTGCCGTGCGCTCGACCTAGCTTGGTGTCCGGGCGGCGTGCTTTCACGCGAGGCTCATTCACGACGAGAACGTGCCGTGTTCACAAGGAGCTTGAAATGGGCGAAAGAATCGTGGCGAAACAGGCAGTCGGCGCTTATCCGGGCGGCACGCAGAAAACCGGGTATAACCTGCCGCTCAACCGGAAAATCAACTTCCCGGTCGGGTTCTCGAGCACGCCCGTTGTCATCGTGACGGCACTCCAGGATCCCAACGTGTCATCCACCTATCCGGACACGTTCTCGGTGACGGTGACCCACGTGACGACCACCGGGTTCAACGTCAACATCACCCGGGAAGATTATTCGCGCCCGGAGTATTCGGGCGCCGGCTGGGGGCAGAACCTCCATATCTCGTACATCGCGGAAATCCCGACTTATTGAGCGTGATCGGAGATTGAGCGACGGCGGTGCTGTTTCGGCGTGACGCGGCGCTGCTGGCGCGTCTCACATGCTGATCGACGCACAGTTCGGGACCATGACGCTTGCGTCACCCGTGCTCGCACTGGTGGAGCGTGCGAGTGCGATGGCGGTGCACGTCGGCCTGTCGCTGATCGTCTTGCGGTCGTTCGTCGGCGGCGGGAAGCGCTGGCTTGCGGTGGCGATCGCACTCCACGTCGTGCTCGACCTGCTGGTCGTGTTCCTGGCGCGTTACTGGAACGTGGACACCGTGTTGATCGAGGGGATGCTGGTCGTGTGCGCCGTGCTCGTGCTGTGGTTCGGGGTGCGTTGCAGTCGAATGCCGGATGGAGGCGCAGGGTCGCCGAAGCATGACGTGGCGCTGTGATGCCGTGTCGGCCTGAAATGCGCACGGTGCAATCGAATGCATGCCGAACGCGTATCGAAACCAAACCACCGAATATCGGGAAATCGACAAGGATCACGGCTGAATCGAAACGCACCGGTGTATCGCCAGCGACGTCCTTACGTGCCGGGAATCTGATCTGGACTGATGGCCCGCGCTGCGTTCGATCGTGATGATGGCGGTCACTTGGCGAAATCGGCGACGCCAGGATGACCGGGCGGCATGACAACGTATCGAGCAAGCCTCCCGACGCCGCAAGGAATGCGCGCGCCGTGCGGGCGCGTTGGCGCATCGAGAACATCATGCACCGGGTGCTGAACGTGGCCTTCGGTTAAGACCAATGCCTGGCTCGCGTAAATCATGCCGCGCAGAACTTTGCGATCCTGAGCGACATCTGTATGAACCTGCTCAAAGCAGATGCGACGACCAGGGCTGGCGTAAGCATCGCTGGCTCAATGAGGGCACCCAGGGGGCCCCTGCCGCGCTGTCGTTTTACGTTTGTGACACTTCACGCGAGCCCAGCCGGATCAATTAGTGATTTTCGTACAAGTCATGGGATTGGCGGCGCACAAATCGTACTCCGTCAAATAGCCACGGAAGCTGCAGATTTCGATAATGAGCATCGAAATACGCAACGAGACTGATCACCAAGAACACGCTTGGAATTAACGTGCCGTGGCTATTTCGTTACGAAAATCAATCTTTATAGAGGTCAGTTATGAACTTTCAGAAAGCCGGTATCGCAGCAGCATTTGCAGTCATGGCCGGAATTCCTGCAATGGCGCAAGCAGTCGACGGCACCATCACCTTCACCGGCCAAGTGACGGCGCAAACGTGCACGATCAACGGCAACGGCGCGGGCTCGAAGGACTTCACGGTCGCGCTGCCTTCGGTTTCCACCAGCGCGCTGTCCGCTGCGGGGCAGACCGCCGGTCAAACGCCGTTCAGCATCGCGCTGACGAAGTGCTCGTCGCCGACGGGTAGCGTCCACACCTTCTTCGAACCGGGTGCAACGACCGATCTGACGACGGGCAACCTGATCGTCGCCACCGGTGGCGCGAAGAACGTCCAGATCGGCCTGGCGAACGATGATCTCTCGCCGATCAAGGCGGGTGCCGCCGATGCGTCGCAGAACTCGAAGTCGGTGTCGATCGTCGACAACGCCGCAACGCTGCAGTACTACGCGCGCTACGTCGCGACCGGCGCTGCAACGGCCGGTGCGGCAAACTCGTCGGTCATGTATTCGCTCGTGTACCAGTAAAGCGAGAGGGTAGGGTCACCACCCGCCCATAGCGGGGTGAGGCAGGTTTTTCACTGCCTCACCCATTCATCCATCTCCGTTGGAGCGCGAAAATTCCATGAACATTAAGCAATCCTATCGTAAATGTCTTGCAGGCGGATGCGTTCTGCTGGGGTTGACTGGGGCTCTGGACGCGCAGGCGTCGGTCGTCGTGGCGGGCACCCGCCTGATCTATAACGCCAAAGATGCCGAGGTCACGATCAAGCTGTCGAACCAGGGGCAGTCGCCGGCGTTGGTGCAGGCCTGGATCGATAGCGGGAATATCAAGGCCGCGCCGTCGGATATCGATGCGCCGTTCACGGTCACGCCGCCCATGTCGCGTATCGATCCCGGCAAAGGCCAGACGCTGCGCGTTGTTTACATGGGGGAGCCGCTGCCGAAGCAAAAGGAGTCGCTGTTCTGGCTCAACGTGCTGGAGGCGCCGCCCAAGGCAGCGGCGGAAGACGCCAACAAGCTGCAGCTCGTCCTTCGCACGCGAATCAAGGTGTTTTACCGCCCGACAGACCTCAAGGCAGCAGTCGAGGACGCACCGGCAAAGATCGAATGGCGTCTGACGCAAAAAGACGGCCATCCGGCGCTCGAGGCACGTAATCCGACGCCGTACCACGTTTCGTTCACGGCAATCAGTGCAAGCGCAGGTGGCAAAACGTCCACCGCGGTTGCCGACATGGTCAATCCTCAGGAAAGCCGGGTCTTTCCGTTGAAGGGCGATGTGCCCGCGGCGGCAGATCTGAAAGTGCATTACACGACGTTGAATGACTTTGGCGGCGCTGTCGACGGAAGCTCGGTGTTGCAACGAGATGACGCCCCTGCGCGCACGCTTTCGCACGATTAAGCGCTGCACGACTGCATCTGCCTATTCCATCTTGTCACAAGATATTAGTTTTCCTTAGCGAGTTGGCTGCACGGATTGGCCTTGTCGCAGATATTCCCGTCCAGGTAATCCATGCAACGAAAATACCAAACTGCTCTCTCTCTCCCCCTGCGTCCCTGCGCGCTGGTTGCGTGTGCGTTGTTCGCCTGCACGGAAGCGTCCGCGAATGACACCGCTGGTGCGGTGAAGAGCGGCGAGGTTGAGTTCAACGATTTGTTCCTGCAGCAGCGGGGTGCGACGCGTGTCGACGTCAGCCGTTACAACAAAGGCAACGTAGCGTCGCCCGGCACGTACCGCACGGATATCTACGTCAACCAATCGTGGCTGGGTCGCGCGGACGTCACGCTCAGGCAGCGGGGCGCCAGTAGCGATGACGTGCAGCCGTGCTTCGATCGCGCACTACTCGATCGTATTGGCGTCGATCTGTCGAAATTGTCGAAAGAGGCGCAGGCGTCGATCGATAATGTCGCCGCGGCGGGTGCCGGCGCATGCCTGACTTTGCCGGAACTGGTGCCGGACGCAACGGCGCAGTTCGACAACGGCGAGCAACGGCTCGATATCAGCGTGCCTCAAGCATCGATGGTCCGCAACGCGCGGGAATATGTCGATCCGCGCTACTGGGACGAAGGGGTGCCGGCCGCGCTGCTGAAGTACGACGCAAACGTCTACCGCACCGACACGGCGGGAATGTCGTCGACGCAGGTCTACACGGGGCTGACCCTGGGCGCCAATATGGGGCCGTGGCGGTTTCGGCATACCGGCAGCCTCTCGTACAACTCGACCAACGGTTCGCATTATCAGAGTGTCCAAACCAACGTTGCGCGTTCGATCACGCGGCTGAAAGGCCAGTTCGTCGTCGGCGACGCGTACACCAACGGCACGATTTTCGATAGCGTCGGCTTTCGCGGCGCGCAGCTGGTGTCGGACGATCGCATGTACCCGGAATCCCAGCGCGGCTATGCGCCGACGGTTCACGGGATGGCGAACAGCAATGCGCTGGTCAAGATCCGTCAGAACGGCAACGTCATTTACGAAACCAACGTCGCCGCAGGCGCGTTCGTGATCGACGACCTGTACCCGACCGGCTACGGCGGGGATCTCGAGGTCGAGGTGACCGAAGCCGACGGCAGCAAGCATGTATCGCACGTGCCTTACGCGGCGCCGGTTAATGCGCTGCGCCCGGGCAGTACCCGCTATAGCTTCACCGTGGGCAAGTACCGCAACCAGCAGTTGAACGAGTCGCCGCTGATGTTCGAGGGCACGGTGACGCACGGCTTCACGAATGCCTTGACGGCCTATGGCGGCATTCAGGCCGCCGATGGTTATCTTGCCGGCGCATTGGGCGCGTCGCTGAACACCGAGTTGGGCGCGGTCGGTCTGGACGTCACACAGTCGAATACGCGCCTGCCGAACCAGCCGAATCGCAGCGGGCAAAGTGTGCGGATCACTTACAGCAAGCTGCTTGCCCCGACGAACACGAACATTACGGTGGCTGCGTACCGCTATTCGAGCAGCGGCTTCCTGAGCCTGCAGGATGCCGCCGCATTGCGGGATCTCGCCGGGCGCGGCATGACCGACCATATGTTGACGAGCGGCGTACAGCGCGGCCGGCTGCAACTCACGGTCAACCAGACTTTGCCGCAAGGGTACGGCTCGTTCTATCTGTCGGGTTCGACGCAGGATTACTGGAATCGCGACGGGCGGGATACGCAATTCCAGGGGGGATACAACAACAACTTCAAGCGGATCAACTATGGCGTATCGATGTCGCGCCAGTTCGATCTGTCGCAGCGCAAGTGGAACAACACGGTGATGCTGACCGTCAGCCTGCCGCTCGGGCGCGGTATCCACGCACCCTATTCGTCGACCAATTTGCAGCGCGACTCGCGGGGCGTCACGCAGGTCCAGCAATCGCTGTCCGGCGCGCTGGGTGAGGACAACGCGCTGACGTACGGCGTCAATATCGGCAGCACGGGCGGTGGTTCCACGCGCACCTCGACCAATGTGGCCGGAAACGTGGCGTATATGTCTCCGGTCGCGTCGGTGAAGGGCAGTGCGTCGGCCGGCACGGGTTACAAGCAGTATGGCGCCGGGGTGTCGGGTGGCATCGTCGCCTACGGTGGCGGCATCGCGTTCTCGCCGCAACTGGGCGAAACCGTGGCGATCGTCGAGGCGAAGGGGGCAAACGGCGCTCGCGTGACGAACGGCGCAGGCTTGCGCGTCGATCCGTGGGGGCACGCCGTCGTGTCCAGTCTGAGGCCGTTCGCGAAGAACGACGTGGAGATCGATCCGAAGGGGTTGCCGTTGAGCGTCGAGCTCAAGTCGACCTCGCAGTACGCGGTGCCGACGGCAGGCGCTGTCGTGCGGCTGAAGTTCGAGACCGAAGGCGGCGGGCGTTCCGCGATCATTCGGGCGAAGACTGCCGACGGTCAGCCGCTGCCGTTTGGGGCTCAGGTGTTCGATGCGTCGAACCAGGAGGTCGGCACGGTTGCGCAGGCCGGACGGATCATCGTGCGCAGCATGAAGAGTGACTCAGGTGAGTTCAGCGTGAAGTGGGGCGACGGCGTCAACGCACAATGCAGGATGTCCATCGTGTTGCCGAAGGCGAATGAAAAGGATCGCGCGCCTTGGACGGTGGTGGACTCGGTGTGTGCTCCGTAACACCTGTCTCTCTTCATGTTTCTTCTTTGAGAGAAAACGATGAAAAAATTTAATTTCGCCTGTGTGTTCGCTGCGTTTCTTGTGATGTCCAGTTGCGCGCGAGCGGTATGCACCATGACTCCCAAAGGTGGGGTAGCGTCGTCCAACCCTCTGGTGTACAACCTGCCCAGTTTTAGTACAGGGGAATTCAATCCGAACGTTCCGAACGGCACGATTCTCCATTCACAACGGATATCGTTAAGCACCGGGGGGGGCGCGATCAAATGCACCGGTGGCATCTACCCATTGCTCTACCGGGGCGTAACAGTCGTAGCAAGTCCCAATATCTATTCGTCGAGCGTCCCCGGCGTTGGGATGCGTTTCAGATACTTCAATGCGGGCCAGTGGTGGGGTTATTGGCCACAAACTGACACGTTGCCTTTTCCCGTTTACGAAGTGCCGTATATAAATGAAACAGCGGATCTTCAGATCGATTTTGTTAAGACTGGTCCGATCACGGCGGCGGGAAGTATCACGGGTGAGGTAGCAGGGTGGTTCGCGGAGGGAGGTAAGGCGCAAGCGCAAGTTGTTTCAATTCGGGTAAATGGAAGTATTGGGGTCACGCCGAAGGTGCCCACGTGCCGCGTAACCACTCCGGCGATTACGGTTCCTCTGGGGAGCATGCCCGCAAGCACGTTCACCGGGGTCGGCGCAGTTTCACCCAGCAAACCATTTAATATCGTGTTGCAGTGCTCAGGCGGCGAAACTGGCACGGTCGCAAACGTTTATACGACGCTGACGGATCATGCCGATCCAGGAAACGTGTCGGACACACTATCGCTTGCCTCGGACACCACGGCGACCGGTATTGGCATTCAGGTGCTGAACGGGAGCACGGTGATCAAATATGGCCCGGATTCCAGCGCTGCGGGCAACACAAACCAGTGGAAGGCGGGTACAACCGGAAACGGGACATTCACTATTCCGTTGACTGCCCGGTATATCCAGACAGCGCCGAAGGTGACGGGGGGAACGGCTGACGGTCTTGCGACCTTCACCATGAGTTATCAGTAACTGGGGATTGTCTGCCTCGTAAGCCGTCGAATAAAGACGCTCTTCCCGTGCGCAGCGGAATGTCTGAGAGCAAATGTCCGCGTGGACACTTGCTCTCAGACCTCAACGACAAAGAATCGAGACCTTCCAGGGCGTATCGTCGCTTCGATGATTACACCGCAGGATGGGTGTGCCGATGCATGATCGTATGGCGCAACGCACGAATTTCACGTGAATCGAACCGAAAAATTGAAAGGCGAAACAGCGCCGGCAGGCGGTGCTTGGCGCCCAATCAGCGTGAAGTGGGGCGATGGCGTCAATGTGCAATGCAGGATGTCCATCGTGCTGCCGAAGGCGAATGAAAAGGATCGCGCGCCTTGGACGGTGGTGGACTCGGTGTGCGTCCCGTAATGGATGCCTGCAGCTGTCAAATGTTTATCTCTGAGAGAAAACGATGAAAAGATTTAGTCACGCTTGTTTCCTCGCGGCTGTATTTGTGATGCCCAACTGGGCGTGGGCCTTGGGGCAATGCACGATGCAGCCAAAGGGTGGGGGTGAGGTAGGGCTGTATGCTTACGATATTCCTGGCTTTGACCTGGGAGCGTTCGATCCCAACGTTCCGAATGGTACGGTTATCGCCAAACGAATTTATTTAACGGCGACCCCCGTCGTGACGGGGGGGTTCACCTGCTTGCCGTATATTGGAACAGCTCTCTTTCGGGGTACCACACCTGTCGTAGGAACTGCGCCCGGCGGCAGAGATACATACTCGACGGGGATCAGCGGCGTGGGGCTGCGTATCAAGCTCAGTGGTGCTGGGTTTCCTGGAAGCTGGGGTAACGGCTATTGGCCCGTAGGTCAACCCTACGGTTCCTCGACTAGAAACACCGTAGCCGACTTGGTCTATTTAGACTTTGAATTTGTCAAGATCGGTCCAATCACGGGGGGGGGGGCGATCACAGGTGAGTTGGCGGGGGCTTTCGCGGGGCCGGGTAGTACATCGCAGATGATGTCATTTAGGATAGGTGGAGTTATTACGGTCGGGCCGAAAGCCCCCACATGCCGTGTGACGACTCCAGCGATTACGGTCCCTTTGGGAAACATGCCAGCGAGTACGTTCACCGGAGTCGGCTCAGTTTCACCCAGTAAGCCATTTAATATCGTGCTGCAGTGCTCAGGTGGTGAGACAGGGGTAGCCACAAACGTGCATACAACGCTGACAGATCATAACGATCCAGGCAACGTGTCGGACACCCTATCGCTTGCCTCGGACGCCACGGCGACCGGTCTTGGCATTCAGGTGCTGAACGGGAGCACGGTGATCAAATATGGCCCGGATTCCAGCGCTACGGGCAACACGAACCAGTGGAAGGCGGGTGAAGCCGGAAACGGGACATTCACCATTCCGTTGACGGCCCGATATATCCAGACAGCGCCGAAGGTGACGGCGGGAATGGCTAATGGTCTTGCGACCTTCACCATGAGTTATCAGTAACTGCGGATTGTCTGCCTCGTAAGCCGTCGAATAACGACGCTCTTCCGGTAATTCGGTGAATCCTCGGTGATCGGGTGCCCGAACGGTCGCCGCGTTTCTGCATGGAATGGCGGCCGTCGGGCTATCCGCCGGTATTCTTGGCGACGGCGTTATGCGCTATTCCAGCGCTTCGCTGCCTTCGCGACACGCTCGCCGAGCAATTCCGCTGTCATCCGGTCGCTTTCCAGGATGGTGTCGCCTCCCTGATCGGCGTTGGCCTGAGTCATCGCGCCCAGGAACGAGCCCAGCCGGTTGATGTCGTCGACCGACCCGGTGCTGCTGTTGTTTCCGGGCATGAGACCGAGACTGATCCACACCATATGATGTTGCGCCGAGAAGAGCGCGAGCTGCTGCAGCGTCGCGAGCTTGTCGCCGCTTTGCGATGCAGATACCGTGAAGCCGGCCGCGAGCTTGTCGCGCCATTTGCCCCATTGCTTCGTCGACGCATCCATGAAGGCCTTGAACTGCGCGGATACGCTGCCCACGTAAGTCGGTGAGCCGAAGATCATCGCGTCGGCGTCATGCTCGAGATACGACCAATGCTGATCGATGGCATCGACCGGAATCAGCTTGACGACGGCGCCCTCGATTTTCTCGACGCCACGCGCGACGGCTTCGGCGATAACGGACGTGTGGCCATAACCACTGTGGAAGACGACGGCTACGTTGACCATGGAAAACACCTTGTCAGGTTGAAAAAGCAGTGAATGTGTTACAGACAAAGTAACATATATTTGCAAGCCGGTTGCGTGTGTGACGCGCCCACATCTGTCGGCTCCGGGTGCCCAAAGCGTCAGTGTTCCAGCAGGTTTCTACCCCCATCCTGCGAGAATCCGGGAGCGGTGCAGTGCTGGTGAAGGATCGGTGCCGATGCCGCAACGTCACGGAAGCGCGTGGTCGTTCGGCTCGAATGGCTGCCGCGAAACCTTTCCGACTGTTGCAGGCGCTAGCTGCACGAGATAGCGACCGCGTCGTGATCCTGTTCGCGCGCGCACCCGTGCTCCAGCACGATCACCCGGTCCGCGCTGCGGATCGTTTCCGGCCGGTGCGCGATGATGATCCGCGTGATGTTCATCGCGCGCACCGCATCGTTGATCGACCGTTCGCGCTCGACGTCGAGATGGCTCGTCGCCTCGTCGAGCACGAGAATCGCGGGCTTGCGATAGAACGCGCGCGCAAGCAGCACGCGCTGGCGCTGGCCGCCCGACAGCGACGATCCCATGTTGCCGACAAGGCTCTGATACCCCATCGGCATCGCGGCGATGTCGTCGTGGATCTGCGCGAGCCGAGCGGCTTCGTCGATACGCGCCTGATCCGGCTGCGGATCGAAGAAGCAGATGTTGTCGGCGATCGAGCCCGCGAACAGGATGTCGTCCTGCATCACGCAGCCGATCAACTCGCGATGCCGATGGAGCCCGAGCTTGCGGATGTCGACGCCATCCACGCGCACGCTGCCGTGCTCGGGCGTCAGCAGGCCGAGCAGCAGTTTCGCCATCGTCGTCTTGCCCTGGCCGGACGGCCCGACGAGCGCGACCGATTCGCCGGGCGCGATCGACAACGAGCAGCCGTCGAGCACCCACGGCTCCGTTTCCGCGTAGCGGAAGCGCACGTCGCGCACGTCGATCGCGGGCGGCGTCGTACAGCCCGCATCCGCCGATCGGGCGACTTTTCCCTCCATGTCGGATTCGACGTCGGTCAGCACGATGTCGGCGAGACGCTCACCGTGCAGGCGCAGCATCCTGAAGTCGATCAGCGTGCCGATCAGCGCGGCGCCGCGCGCCAGGAATTGCTCGGCGAAGCTGATGAACGCGACCAGCATCCCGGCCGAGAACTGGCCGTCGAGCACCTGCTTCGCAGCCAGCCACACGAGCACCACGCGGCCCGCGCCGGCAATCACGCCCTGCAGCGTGGAGAAGCCGATCGACAGCCGCTCGATCGCGACGTCCTTGTTGGTGCGCTCGACGACGGCGTTCGCATACGTCGCGACGCGCGCTTCCTGCTTGTTCGCGAGTTTGATCGCCTGCACGCCGCGGATCGATTCGAGCAGGTTCGATTCCGCGCGCGCGGCGTACACGATCTGTTCCTCGTTCGCCTGCCGGAACGGCCGGTAAGCGATCCAGCGGATCATCGCGTAAGCGGCGAACAGGCCGAGCACGAGCCACGTCAGCGTCGGGCTGTAGACGAACAGCATCGCCAGCGTCACGACCGCCATCACGCCGTCGAGCAGCGCGCCGACGAACTGCGTGGTGAGCGTGCTCTGGATCGTGTTGATCGCGCCGAAGCGCGACACCACGTCGCCGATGTGGCGTTGTTCGAAGTAAGTCATCGGCAGCCGGAACAGGTGCGAGCAGACGTTCGCCGTCCACTGTACGCCGAGCAGGCTCGAGAACCACGTGACGACCCATGAGCGCAGCGCCGACACCGCGTGCTGGAACAGCACGACGAGCAGGAAGCCGACGGCGAGCAGCGTCAGCAGGTCGGCGTCGGCCGACACCAGCACCTGGTCCATCACCCACTGCATGTAGAACGGCGTGACGATGCCGAACACCTCGAGCGCCGCCGACAGCAGCAGCACCTGAGCAAACGCCGCCCGGATGCCCGTGACGCTGCCGACGAGCTTCGCCATCGAGATCGATTCGCGCGCTTTGGTGCGCGTGAACGACGGCGACGGCATCAATTCGAGCGCGATGCCGGTGAAGTGGTCGGACACCTCGGCGAGCGGGACATCGTACGCACCGCGCGCGGGATCGTGGATCGTGATCTTGCCGCGCGACACCGATTTCAGCACGACGAAGTGGCTCATGTCCCAGTGCAGGATGCAAGGGAGGCGCAGATTGCCGAGCTCGTCGAGTTCGAGCCGCAGCGCGCGCGACGTCAGGTCGAGACGGGAGGCGATCAGCATCACGTCGTTGAGTGTCGCGCCTTTCAGCGACGGGCTGAAGCGCCGGCGCAGGCTGACGAGGTCGAGATCGTGGCCGTGGTAGCTCGCGATCATCCCGACGCACGCGAGCCCGCATTCGGCCGCCTGCGTCTGCAGCATGACGGGCAGGCGGCGCTGCCAGCCGAATTGCAGGGCATCCATCCATTTCATCGTTCAACAGGCTTCGTAACGAATGCGTGGGGCGCGCTCATGCCGACGCGCGGCGGCCGAGCGCGTACAGCGGCTCGAGCACCCACTCGATCAGCCGGCGCTTGTCGATCAGCACGTCGGCCTCGAGCGCCATGCCGGGGCGCAGCGCTTCGCGCTTGCCGTACGCGGCGATGTCCTGGCGATCGAGCGCGACGATCACGCGGTAAAGCTGCTCGGGCACGTTGGTCTGCCCGGTCAGGTTCGCGACCTCCTGCGGCGACAGCGCGGTGCGCGACACGTCGGACACGCGCCCGAACTGCTGGCCGAACTTCTGAAACGGGTAGGCCTGGTAGCGCAGCACGACGCGCGCGCCCGGGCGCACGAAGCCGATCGCGCGGCTCGGCACCATCAACTGCGCTTCGAGCTGCGCGCCCTGCGGCAGCAGCGACACGACCGACTGGCCCGCGTTGACGACCTGCCCCGGCTTCGCGAGCAGTGCCGCGACGACGCTCGCCTGCGGCGCGCGCAGGATCACCGCGCGGCGCGCCTCGTTCTCTGCGATCGATTGGTCGACGTCTGCAAGCTTGCGTTCGATGTCGTTCTGCTGGTTGCGCGTATTGAGCGGCAGCTCGCGCAATTGCTGGCGGATCTGGTCGAGCTGCTGCTCGACGTCGAGCCGCTGGCGTGCGAGATCCTGCACGCGCGCCTGGGCGTCGAGCAGCGCGGCTTCCTGCTGCTCGACCTGGCTGTTCGACGCATAGCCCTGTTCGCGCATCGACTGCAGCTTGCCGAGCTGCCGCTGCGCGAGCTCGATCTGGCGTGCGCGCTGAGTTTTCTGCAAGGCGATCTGTGCAAGCTGGTCGTTGAGCGCCGCCGCGCGGGCCCGCAGGCCGCGATTCGCCTCGTCGCGTAGTTGCGACTGGCTGGCGAGATCTGCCTCCAGGCGCGTGCGCTGGAGCCTCAATTGCTCGCCGACGCGCTCGCGCGTACTGCCGAGCTCGGTCGCAACCTCCGCCGATACGGCCATCAGCTCGGCGCCGGCCGCGACGGTCTGCCCTTCGCGCACGCGCGTATCGATCACGGTGCCCATCAATGGCGGCGCGACCGTCAGCAGCCCCTTCGCGGGCAGAAGCTGGCCGGCGACGCGCTCGCGCTTCGTGTACGTGCCGAATACGAGGAACGCGACGAGCGCGAGCGTCGTCGCCGTCGCGACACCGATCGTCAGCCAGCGCCATGGCGGCGAATACAGGCTGACGGTGCCCATCAGCTTGTGCCGGGTCGCGTCGAGCGCTTCCTGTCGAAACAGCGAATCAGTCATGTGCCGCTCCCTGAAGCGGAGAACAGGAGGAAGGGGAGGCGTGCATGGTCAGCCTCCGGTACGGCATGCAATCGCGGCGACGTCCGCGTCGCCGAGCGTGCCGAGCGCGGCCGACAGTTGCAGCCGCGCGCGCAGGTAGCGGTAGCGCGCGTCCGCGAGGTCGCGGATCGCTTCGAAGTAGCGCTGCTGGGCGTTCAGTTCGTCGATCTGCGTGCGCAACCCGACTTCGCGGCCGAGATGGGTCGATTTCACCTTGCTGTCGGCCGACGCGAGCGCACGTTCGCGCGCACGCATGAGCGCGATGCCGTTGGTGATGCCGAGATAGGCGGATCGTGCGCGCTCGCGCGCCTTGCGACGCGCATCCTCGAGCGCGTCGCGCGACTGGTCGCGCCGGCGATAGGCTTCGCGGTTCGCCGACAACTGGCCGCCGCCCGCGAACAGCGGAATCGTGACGGTCACGCCGATCATCGACGAGCGCGTCTTCGACGTCGTGCCGAACACCTGATCCCAGTCGTTCTCGCCGGACCCGCGGCTCCAGTGGGTGCCGTAGCTCGCCTGCAGGTTGACGACCGGCAGGTTCGCGCCGGTCGCCGCGATCACGTCGGCCTGCGCCTGCTCGGCCTGCTTCCCGGCGAGGCGAACGTCGACGTTGTAACGAGCGGCCTCGTCCATCGCGGCCGCGAGATCGACGGGCGGCGCCTGCGGCGCGCATTGCCACGCAATCGGCGCGATCGCGTCGGCGGCGAGGCCGGTGAGCCGCCTCAGCGCGCCGCTCGCGATTTCGAGATCGTTCTGCGCGCTGACTTTGCGCGCGAGCGCGTCGTCGAGATTCGCGCGCGCCTCGTCGACGTCGGTGCGCGTGCCGTCGCCGATTCGAAGCGCGGCCTGCGCCTGGTCGAGCTGCCGCTGGAACGCTTGCTGCGCGGATTCGGCAGCCTGCAGCACTTCGCTGCCGTACAGGATGTCGAAATACGCGTCCGACACGTCGGTGATCAGCGTTTGCCGCGCCTTCTCGAATTCGATGTCGGCCTGATCGGCGAGCGCACCGCCGCGCTTGAATTCGGCAACCCGGGATACGTCGAAGATCGGCTGCGTGATCATGGCCGACACGCTATGCCGGCGAACGGCGGCTGCGTACGGCGCGCTCGGCTGATCCTGCTTCGTGTAGTTGCCGTCGATCTGCGCACGCGGCAGCAATCCCGCGAGCCCTTGCCAGCGCTTTTCGCGGCCAGCGAGCCGTGCGTTGCCCGCGGCCGCGATGCCCGCGTCGAACCCCCGCGCGGCCTCGACCGCGTCGAGCAGATCCGCGGCCTGCGTGGGGCATGTGATGGACAGCGGCACAAGCGCGACCGTCAGGCGAATTAAAAATTTGAGGGTCATTCTGTTTGCGTGCGCTTCGACCGAGATGCGTATGTGTTCGTTGCGGCTACTGTCACGTCGACTGCGCGCTCGGTTTCGCGTCAGTCAGCATGCGCAGCACCGTCAGTTGCTGCATCGAATTCACGGGGTAAATTCCGAAATTGGCCTTGATCTGATCGAGGGGCCGAGATTATTAAATTTCTGGATATTTAAAGAAATGTCTTAATGCGATGCAGGCAATCGACGGATGGTTTGCGTGTGGAGCATATTCAGTCATCGGAACTGGCGTCGCGTTGACGTACGTGCCTCGCGATGAACTATGCATTGATTTTTGCCGCTGCAGTGAATGTCGACAGCAGAATCGTACTTGTCCTATATGGATATATAGTGCTTTAGTACATGTCGTATTTGTCGTGTATCGATGGCGCCTTAGCATGTTCGGCATCGTCTGTGGTTGGAAGCGCAAGCACACGCGCCGAAACGCCTATCGCCGGAGATCTACTTTGCTCGAAATCAAGAATTGCCTGTCCGTGAGATTGCCCAAAAGGTCGTCGCCTGCGATGGCGACCACTTGGCACACGCCATTGTCTGGAAGCGTTAATGCGAAATCCTATTGCGAAACTATTATGAGGAGCTTGAAAGCTTTCTTATTGGCGGCCGGTGTGTTTTGGTCCTGGTCTGCGCAAAGTACCACTTCGAATACGGCATTCGGAGATGGGAGAATAGCGGCACCGTCGAATACGGCAACAGGCACTATTCTCGCGCGTCACTACTTTACGCCAAAGCAGATTTGCGAGAAAGATGTTTGTGATGTGACTAGTGCCACGCTTTCCCCCAAGGGAAGCGCTATCTGGACGAAACCTGGACCAGATATCGAAACGACGGTCGATGGATTGTCTGTGCGTGTTTTGTTGGATGGTGTGCCGATGACGTCGACATCGCGGCAATCTGTGCGAAACACGTTCGAAGTGCAATTATTCCGAGATAGCAGGGCTCCGAAAAATGGCACGCTCAAGCCAGGGTTTTTCAGCTCGTATTTTTATATCCAATACAAATCGGGCTTACTTGGAGATTCTGCGTTCATTTACCTTTCGGCCGATGTCAATTTTATCAACGGAACATGCTCCGTCCCGAATCAAACCGTCAATTTGCCCGATGCTTCCCTGACCAGCTTTCGGGGTGTGGGCTCGACGGCCGGAGGCCGATCTTTTTCGCTTCGATTAACCAACTGTCCGGCGGGTTATAACCGAGTCGGCTATCAGGTATCGCCGCTGAACGGCCCCGTGAGTGGCATCCCTGGCGCGCTGCAACTGCGGCCCGATTCGACCGCAAGCGGGGTGGGAATCAAGCTGAGCGACGCCAAGACCCAACTACCGCTCCCGTTCGATCGATCGATCGCGACCCCTTACAACGGCAGCGCGGCGCCGCAGATCGACATCCCGCTGAATGCGGAGTATGTGCAGACCGCAGAAAAGATCACTGGCGGAACCGTGCAGGCGGGCGCACTCGTGCTGCTCGACTACCAGTAGCAGTAGCGGCCGTACGTGCGCGTCGACATGGCGATGTTCATCGGGCGGGCGTGTCGTTCCGACCCACCCGTCGCAGCATCGTTCGCCATTTCAATGGGTGTGCAGCTTCCTCGGGCGTCGCCATCCGGGCCGAACGAGCGCATCGCTCGGCCCGATCGACGAGGAGCGTGACAACTGCGCCCATTCGTTGCCGCCTCGTCAATCGAATGGCTGGAAATTCAATTTAAGCACGTCGGTTATTTTGATGGTCGTGAGCGCGATAATTTTCGGGATACGCGTCGGTGGGGGATGGGATTTTGTCCGATGTCGTTTGCGTTGATTCGAATTTGATTGTCGATGACATGTATCGCCAATCGTCGGACGATTACGATAAATTCAATTCGTGCGGCCTCGCGCGCTGAACTCATCTCGGCTTCAAAAGCGCAGACGTTGTGCGTTCCCGCATCACTCATGCTGCGCGCACGGCCGCGCCTGAAGCAGACATAGCCGTGGGGCGCCTCGCGGTGTGACGTTACCGACCGAATTCGTACAAGTACGAGAATATGGTTAGGGAAATTCGTTCTTGTCAAATAGTCACGACTTCGTCAGAACCGGATAATTGTACTTGAAATGTGATCCGTAATTTTCGGGTTATGGATTTAATTTCTTAAAATCATTTAACTTCGATTGTTTCATCATATTTGAGGTAATCACATGCAAAAGAAAATCAGCATCGCACGTATTATTCAGGGCATGGCGGCAGTGGGTATCCTCGCGTCGATGTCCCCGGCAATGGCGGCCGACGGCGAAATCGCCTTCACCGGCAAGGTGCTGGCGACCACCTGTTCGATCGGTGCGGGCGGCGGCGCAACGGGCAACAAGAACATGACCGTGAAACTGCCGAGCGTATCCGCGGGCGCACTCGCGAGCGCAGGCAACGTGGCCGGCCGCACGCCGTTCTCGATCGTGCTGAGCGGTTGCACGGGCGATTCGACGAAGGTTTCGACCGTGTTCGAGCCTGGTGACACGGTCGACGGCGGTAGCGGCCGTCTGAACCTCGTATCGGGCGGCGAGGCCGACACTGTGGCTAAAAATGTTCAGATCAACCTGCTGAACGACAAGCAGGAACCCATCGCTGCGGGTTACCCGGGGTCACAGCAGAACTCGCAGGTCGTGGCGCTGACCGACGGTGCGGCAACGCTGAATTACTTCGCGGAATACTACGCCACCGGCAAGTCGGTCGCGGGTTCGGCAAACACGCGCGTGCAGTACTCGCTCGATTACCAGTAATCCGGCGATCGGCCGCCTGGCGCAACGCCGGGCGGCATTCATCCAATCCTCATGTCGGCTGCCTCCACGCGGAGTGATTGTCGGCGCTCAATTCCAACGGGAGACCTATGAACTGGAAGCTACCGAAGGCGACGGCTGCGTTCGCGTTGTTGGCAACGTTATGGATGGGGAGTGCGCAAGCCAGCGTCGTGATTACGGGAACCCGCGTGATCTTTCCCGGCGACAGCCGTGAAGTGACGGTGCGCCTGATGAACGATGGCGACGCGCCTGCGCTGGTTCAGGCATGGATCGATACCGGCAACGAGAAGGAAGCGCCGGAGAAGATTTCGGTGCCGTTCGTGCTGACGCCTGCAATGTTTCGGCTCGAAGCGGGTAAAGGACAATCGCTGCGCCTGATTCAGACGCAGGAATCGCTGCCCGCTGGCCGCGAATCGCTGTTCTGGCTCAACGTGCTGGAGATTCCGCCGAAAGCGAGTGCGGAGGATTCCGCGAACAAGGTTCAGCTCGCGTTCCGTTCAAGAATCAAGGTGATGTATCGCCCGAGCGGTCTGGCCGGGCATCCCGAGGCGGCAGCGGATCAGTTGAAGTGGACGTTTGCACGCCAGGCCGACGGCAATGGATACGCGTTGAAGGCTTCCAATCCGTCGCCCTACGTCGTGAACCTCGGTGTGGTCGATATCAACGTAGGCGGCCAAAAGCATGAGCTGAAGCCGAATTTCGTGCGGCCGGGTGAAACGGCGGAGTTTCCGCTGCCGGCAGGTGTGGCTGCCCCGACAAGTGCCGTCGTCGATTACGGCTATATCGATGACTGGGGGACGATCAAGCCGACTAAACAGGTCACGGTTGGAGGCGCGGCGCACAACTGATTGACCGCGGTGTCTGGGATCGCAGCAGCTTGCGCGGCGAGTCGATGTCGAATTCCCGTGACTCGTTCAGAGACTGTTCGGCAACGTTGATCGATATTGGAGAATTTTTTCTGCGGAGAAATCCACTGATAAATTCGTAGAGCAAAATAAATAAAAAATCGACCATGAACCTACATTTCAAAACGAACGAAAGCGCATTCCGCATGCCACGTCAAAATGTACTCTATTCGATGGTGCTGTCCGCTCTTGCAGGCTGGACAGCCCATGCGGATAGTGCACCCGTACATTCGGACGTGCATGCCGAATCGCAAGCGGTGGCCACGCAGGTGGCCAGCGTGGAGTTCGACAGTGGGTTCTTGTCTCGCGATGCCCGCGGGAAGGTCGACGTATCACGGTTTGAAAGAGGGAATACGACGACGCCCGGCATGTACAGCGTCGACGTATATGTGAACGAAAACCTCGCCGCCACGATGCAAGTTGCATTCCGTGCATCGGCGCAATCGGCCGACGCACAGCCGTGCTTCGACGAAGCGCAATTGGAAGCGATCGGCGTCGATATGGAGCGGCTCGCGCCGGGCGTGCTGTCGCGGCTGCGCGACGATCGCGCGTGCGTCGAAGTGGATAGCGCGATTCCCGACGCGCGTGCGGCGTTCGAATTCGGCGAGCAGCGTCTGCGCCTCAGTATTCCGCAGACGGCGCTGCGTCGCGTCCCGCGCGGCTACGTCGGTCCCGAGCGATGGGACCACGGCGTGACCGTTGGCATGCTGAACTACAACGCGAACCTGTATAGCCGCCGCAGCAGCGGCGGCCCGACGCTCACGCAGGGCTACGTCGGGCTGACGAGCGGCGTCAACATCGGCGCGTGGCATTTTCGTCACGAGGGCTCGTATAGCTGGTCGACGGGCGGTAGCGCACGCTATCAGGACATCGCAACCTACGCGCGGCGCGACCTCACCGCGCTGAAGTCGCAGCTCACCGTCGGCGAATCGTATACGTCGGGCGAGCTGTTCGACTCGACGCAGTTTCGCGGCGTGCAGCTCGCGTCGGACGACCGGATGCTGCCGGACTCGGTGCGCGGCTTTGCGCCTGTCGTGCGGGGCGTGGCGAACAGCAACGCGAAGGTGAAGATCAGTCAGAACGGGATGACGATCTACGAAACGACGGTTGCCCCGGGTGCGTTCGAAATCGACGACCTGTATCCGACCGGCTATGGCGGCGACCTGATCGTGCAAGTGACCGAAGCAGACGGCTCGGTCCATCAATTCAGCGTGCCGTATTCGGCCGTGCCAATGTCGTTGCGGCCGGGCATTCACCGCTACAGTTTCGTCGCGGGTACGGTGCGGGACACGCAGAGCGACCGCAATCCGCTGTTCATGCAGGCGACGTGGCAGCAGGGCCTGACGAACATGGTGACGGCGTACACCGGCGCGACCGTCGCGCAAGGCTACCTGTCGGGCATGATCGGCGCGGCGCTCAACACGCGATTTGGCGCGTTCGGTTTCGACGTCACGCAGGCGAGCACGTCGGTGCCGGGCATGAAGCGCTTCAGCGGCACCAGCGCGCGCGTCAGTTATGCGAAGTCGATCACGCAGACGCAGACCGACATCGCGCTTGCGGCATACCGCTACTCGACGAGCGGCTTCTTCGGGCTGAACGACGCGATGCTCGCGCGCGAGCGCGTCGCGAACGGCGGGCCCGTCGATGCGGTCGCGCGGCAGCGCAGCCGGACGTCGCTGACGGTCAACCAGGTGCTCGGCGAACGCGGGGGGCGACTCGGGCTCAGCGCATCCGCGACGAATTACTGGAACCGCGGCGGCACCGACGTCACCTATTCGGCGACGTATTCGAACACGTTCAAGCGCATCACCTATGGCGTGTCGGTGCTGCGTCAGCAAAACAGCATGGGACGCAGCGACACGCAGTACTACGTGAGCGCGACGATCCCGCTGGGCCGCACGTCGCCCGTGACGGCCACGACCAGCTTCTCGCACAGCACGAGTGGCCAGAACCTTGCGCTCGCGACGATCTCGGGTTCCGCGGGCCGCGACGACAACGTGTCGTACAGCGTCACCGCGAACCGGGCGTCGGGCAACGGCAACACGAGCAACGACGGCAGCGGCAGCGTCGTCTATCGCGGCGCGTTCGGCGAGCTGTCGGCGACGGCCGGCGCGGGATCGGGCTACCAGCAGGGCTCGTTTGGTATCCGTGGCGGAATGGTCGCCCACCGCGGCGGGCTCACGCTGTCGCAGCCGCTGTCGGAAACTTTCGCGATCGTCAAGGCCGACGACGCGGCCGGCGCGCGCTTGATGAACTCGCCGGGCGCGCGTGTCGACGGGCGCGGCTACGCGATCGTGCCGTTCCTGTCGCCGTATTCGCTCAATTCGGTCGAGCTCGACCCGGAAGGACTGTCTACCGACGTCGAGTTGAAGGCGACCACGCAGCAGATCGCGCCCCGCGCAGGCGCCGTGCCGCTGATCGAATTTTCAACGGCGTCGGGCAAGTCGGCGGTGATCGACGCGCGGCTCGGCGATGGCAGCGCACTGCCGTTCGGCGCGGCTGTCGTCGATGCGCAGGGCAACGAAGTCGGCGTCGTCGGCCAGGGAAGTCGGATCTTCGCGCGCGGGCTCGATGACAAGGGCACGTTGACGGTGCGATGGAACGACGCGAGCGACCAGATCTGCTCGATTCAGTACACGCTGCCGAATGCAAAACACAGCTCGGCCAAGCGTGGCGTGCGCCAGCTCTATTCGACGTGCGTTGCAGGCCAGTAATGCTTGAGGCATGACGCAGTCAGCGAAATCGACTCTGCTTGACCCTGCAACCGACCGCATACCGCCTGGCAGATCGAATATAGCTGTCCTTCAACATGATGGCACAAGCCCTATCGTGTGCTAAGCAGGCGAACGGCTTACGTGCCCGACATCATCAAGGAAACAGATTCATGAAGGAATTCTTTGTACGCGTGATGGTGGCGGACGATCATCCGGCCGTGGCACTCGGGATTGCACAAGCGTTCGAGGGGAACAGCACGATCAAGGTCGTGCAGACCGCTTCCAACTCGACAGAGTTGGTCGCGGCCCTCGATGGCCATCCAAGCGACGTGCTGGTGCTCGACTACGTGATGCCGGGCGGCAAGTACGGCGACGGTCTCGCGCTGCTGTCATTTCTGCAGCGCCGCTATCCGGCACTGCGCATCGTGACGATCACGATGCTCGACGAACCCACTATCCTGCGCGCGATTCGAAGCCAGGGGGTGAATGGTATCCTGAGCAAGTCGGATGCGATATCGCACATCGTCGGGGCCGTGCATGCCGCCTATGTGGGTGCGCATTACCTGTCTCCGTTCATCAAGAGCCTGCTTCAGGACGACGCAGACGCCAAACCTGTTGTCCGGCGACTGTCTCCGCGCGAGATCGAAGTCATTCGTCTCTTTTGTGCCGGGAATACGGTGAACGCAATTGCCGAACAGCTTCATCGTAGTAAGCAGACCATCAGTTCGCAAAAGGCAAGCGCAATGAAGAAGCTCGGCATCACTCGCGATATCGATCTGCTCCGCTATGCCGATGCAGTAATATTTACCAATTCGCCCGCGTCGAGCACGCCCCATACAGGGTAATAGCGCATGCGAATCCTGTGCGATTACCCGGCGATCACGCGGCGCTACTGACTTGCTCACCTGTCGCAGATTGAAGCATTGCGGATGAAATCAGATCGGCGCGAATGGCCCCTTTGCAATAGGTGATGAATACCCTCGGATGATACGCATGCAGGAAAAGCCGAAGCGGCATGGAGCCAGGATTGCAGCCGCAGGTCGCAAACCGTTCGAACCGGACCGGGTCCGGCGTCAGCAGCAATTCCTGCTGTACGGCAGCGGCGTGGCAATCACCGTGTTCATCCTGGCGTGTATGGTACTCATCGCGCGGCTCGAAGTACTCGGCCACTTCACGCAGGTGCGGGGGGAGTTTCTGAAGCGAGAGGCTCGGCTGCATGCCGAGCTGATGTCGACACGATCGTTGTTTGGACAATTCGTCAACACGGCACAGGGGCGCTGGATAGCCGCAGAGCCGGTCCCGCACGAGGTATTGCAGAAGTTCGCCGACGACCACGGTCGCTTGATCGGATACCGGCTCGGCCATGCCTGGTTCGTCGGAATGGCCGACATCACGCCGGAGCATCCTGCGAGTCAGTATGGGCGTTATCTTTCGGTGGCTCTGCCGCATTTCAATGTCGCGGCGACGCAGACTCCGGTCGACCTGGGTCTATCCGGCTATATGGTCGCGACGAACGAAGAATTCCTCGGCATTTTCGATTCCGAACTCGTCGAGCGTGCGCTCGACCTGCCTGACGGGTTCTCGTTGACGTCGCTGATGCGACAAGTCGCGCCGTCGAACGTGGATTTCACTGCGGAACATCAGGATAGTGCGGACAAGAACGCCATCCTTATCGAAAGCCGCATTGATCCGCTGTTGGGGCGCCGTGTACTGCGCTTTGCCCAGCGCCTATACGATGGCAAGGGGCAGCAGTTCGCCTGGGCAATCATGAACTGTCGCGCGCGTATCGGCGAAATTCTCGCATCGCAGTCCGACGACGACAAATATGCGCTGATCGATGCGCGTGCCAATTTTCTGGCCGGTGCAGAGCCGAGCCGCGACATGATAGCCAGTGCGATCGACCATGCGCGCATTCCGTATGGAGATCACGTGGCCGTACGCCGCGTGGGCACCCGTTTCGTCATCGGAGACTACTTGCCAAGCTCCGATCTCATGTTGATGGCGACTTTCTCGTGGCGGAGCGTCGCGGCTGCAATCCTCGAGCCACTCGGCCTGACGGCTGGACTTGCGTTGATTGCCATTTCGATTCTCTGGATCGGAATCGTCGGCTTCGATCGGCGGGCACTGCGTCCCGCGAACCGCCGGGCGATTCGATTGATCGAAAGCGAGTCACTCAACCGCACGTTGATTCGTGCGGCTCCGGCAGGAATTATTTTGCTGTCGATGGCTGACGGCGAGACGATGGTGCGCAACGATGCCGTTCTCCAATACGAAGACAGCAATTCGGGTATGTCGCTCGGCAAGCGAATTTGGCGTGCGTATCAGGACGGAACGCGGGCGCCGGACGCGCCGCGCTTCATGATGCGAGAGTTGGCCATCGACGTGGTCGGCCAACGGGCGGTCTATTTTGCCGTGAATATCGTGCGAACGCGATACCGTGGCGTCGACGTACTGCTTTGCACGTTGGTCGATATCACTGTCCGAAAGCAGATGGAGGAGAAGCTGCGCGAGGCGCGTGAGGCGGCCGAGTATGCAAACAAGGCGAAATCGACGTTTCTTGCGACGATGAGCCACGAGATCCGCACGCCGCTCAACGCGATCGTCGGCAACCTTGAGTTAATGGAGCGGGCGCAGATGTCCGCGCCAATGCGGCGCCGGCTCGGGACGATCATGTCGTCGTCGGACGCGTTGCTGCGCGTGATCAACGACGTGCTCGACTTGTCGAAGGCTGAATCCAACCAGATGGTCCTCGAGCACATCGCGTTCGATTTGCGCGTGTTATTGCGCGACGTCGCCGCGATCTTCCAGCCGCTCGCCGATGCGAAACATCTGATGCTGATGTGTCGTCTGTCCCCCGAGTTGGCCGATGGCTATGTCGGCGATCCCGTGCGGCTACGGCAGATCGTCACGAACCTCGTCAGCAACGCGATCAAGTTTACGAAGCACGGCACGGTGACGGTAGGCGCGCGGCTCTCGCCGATCGCGGCAGGGAACCCGCGTGTCGAGATCGTCGTCAGCGATACGGGGGTCGGCATTCCGAAGGAGAGTATGTCGACGCTGTTTGATGTCTATATTCAGGCCGATGCGACGACGTATCGACGTTTCGGGGGCACTGGGCTCGGGCTGCCGCTATGTAGGCGTATCGTCGAGCTGATGGATGGAGAGCTGTCCGTCGACAGTCGTTTCGGCGAAGGCTCGAATTTCGTTGTCACACTGCCGCTGCCGGCTGCGCAGCACGGCTGGCGCAGTGAGTTGCTGGATCTCGACGCGTGCTCGGATCCGGCGTCCGTATTCGATATCGGCGCCGAACCGACGGCGGACGAAGCCGGCGAGGAGGGAGGCGACGGCGATGAGCCGTTACGTGTGCTGGTCGCCGAGGATCATCCGGCGAGCCGCGCGCTGCTGCGCGACCAGCTTGACACACTGGGTTACGATGCGACGATCGTCACCAACGGCATCGAGGCGATGCGAGCGTACTTTGAACGGCCGTACGATATCGTGTTGACCGATCTCGGGATGCCGGAACTCGACGGCTTCGCACTCTCGAATTTTCTCCGCGAGCAGGGCGCAGGCGTCCCGGTGATCGCGATGACCGCCCATGCGACCGACGAAGACCGCCAACGTTGCGAGAAGGTTGGCGCCGCGGAGGTTGTGCTGAAGCCGCTATCGATCGGCGTACTTGATGCGGCGTTGCGGCGACATGCGCGGCGCGATGTCGCTGCGCCGACGCTGCAGCAGAGCTCGGTACGCCGCCTGGAAGTTACCGACGAGATTCGCCAGACACTGCACACGTCGACACTGCACTCGCTCGTGGTAATCAACGCCGCGCTGACGAGCGGCGACATGGACGCGATCCAGATCGAGCTCCATTCGATGCGAGGTGGTTTCGCGCTGGTCCGCGACGTCATTGCACGGGATGCGTGCGCGCGTGCTGAATCGACCATGCGTGACAATGGACCAGATGCGCTCAAGCGAATCTGGCCTTCAATCGAAGAAGCGATTTCCCTGGGGCTAAGACGTCTTGCGCGTGGAGATGCGCAAGTCGATTCTCCGTAACGGAATGGCAGCGACACGCAGGCTCTTCTTCGTCATGAGCAATCTCGCGGATGTGTGATTGACGGCGCGGTGGTGTGCGTATGGCCGTTCGTACCTCGACCGGGGACGTCGATGCGACGACACGTATGAAACTGAATTCGCGAGTGTACTCGTGCCTATAAGTTCCGAAATTTCGAATTCGTCCAATGGTACTGCTGCACTAACAATCCTAAGATGGGGACTCTGTTGAGAGTCAAGCCTGCATTAGGTCATCGTGCGCGCGTCGAGTGGTGCCCCCGGAAGCCGAGTGTGTAAGGGGCGACTCGAACAGTAGGTCGAAAATGGATCTGTGAACGCACGTCGTACTTGGCTGCAATCGACCGGGTCAGGAATCCGGATCCGCAAGAAGTGGTGGTTCGGTAGCGCAGGTAATAGGACGGGGTTGACTCCCCTCATGGCGGATCAGCCCCGGTGGAGATATTTCCATGCGCAACAAAAAGAAGGTACTGAATTTACTGTTGGAATTTGCGTCACTTCCTGAGAAATCGAGAAAGAGTTTTCTTATGGGAGTGAACGAGTACCTGATGATGTCGCACGTACAAAGGCGACACGCAATCTACGAGTGGGAACAAGAGGCCAGAATTCGCGATGGGGCTGCGAATCAGCCATCACGTTGACCATCTGAGTTGAATCGCCTTGGCGCGATCAAGCACCCAAAACGTTTCCAGCGTCAGCAAGTGACGAAGATCAGGCGAGCACAGCCAAGGCGTGTGAGCTCGTCCCGGCTCGGCGCCGCCTCCGCCGTCGGCCCGTCGGCGTGCCGTATCTCCTATTCTGCCGGCATCTACATGCTTCGTGAGATCAGTTAACAACGGAACACGAGCGTGCGTAACGACCGAAATATCGGTCAAGTTCGAAATCGCTGTGTCGGCGAATTTGACGTGTATGAAATGCTTTGTGGGACACGAACGATCGGCCGGATATTTGGCATATTGGCAATCACGTCTTTCAATAGGTCGACAACACGCCGGACGCCATATCAGCTCGCCATTGTTTCACTGCGCTCGCGGCCTCCGTCATGACGCATCATGCCAAACAGTCCTCTCCAAACTTTACGCCGCTACCAGAGCATCTCCGTGTTCGGTGGTGGGATCATCGTCACATTGCTGATTCTGCTCGCCAGCGGGCTCGGCATGGCGTGGATCGTCTATACCTATGCCGAAGGGGAGCGACGCACCTATTTGAGCGGGCTGGAGCAGACACTGAACGCGATCCAGGTGAGCGAGACGTCGTTCCGTAACAGCGTCACGAACGTGCAGCTCATCTGGCGGGAGGTGGGCAATGCACCGGAGTCCATGCTCACCGAATTCTTCAACAGCGGTCAACAACTTGCGACCAAGCCCTATTCGTCGCTCGTACTCGGCGTGCCGGAGCAAACCACCAATCGTAGCGAGGTCGCGCGATATCTCTCGATGTCGGTGCTGTTGGCTCGCATCTGCGCGGCCAGTTCGATCAATCGAGGATACACGCTGGAGGGCTATCACTACAGCACGCGCACGGGCGCATTCGCGTTGGTGCCGAACCTGAAGCACGATTACCCGGCCCTGAATTCACCGGAAGGTCGCGCTCGCGTGCTCGATGCGTTGCGCATCCATTTCGACGAGCCATCTCGGAGCGTCGATGGCGCCCGCCCGCAGGTGCACTGGCTGCCGCCCTTCATCAACCCCGTGTCGAGGCAGTCGAAGATCAGGATCGCGGCCGAGGCGCATGATCACGGCAAGCCATTTGCGGTACTGGTAACCGAATATTCTCCCGACTATCTGCTGTCGTGGCTCGACGATTACCGTCCCGCAGGCGCCTTCTTTATTACGACGTCCGACGGCGGGCTGGTCGCGATGGATCCGACGGTTATGGGCGACACCGAGCGGGTGCAGCGCCTGCTGCAGCTGAACCGGGTGCATAGTCGGGCATCGCCAGGCGCTCCCATGTTTCGTGACGGCTTTTTGCTGTTTCGCGATCAGCTCGGCTCGACGGGCTGGACGCTCACGTACGCGCTGTCATGGGTCGGCATCGTGCATGGCGTGGCATGGCCTGCCGGAACGGTCGCGGCGGCGACACTGGTGGCGCTGGCGGTGATGTGGACGCTGCTGCTGCGCTTTCACAGGCGCGAGTTCGTGCCGCTTTATTCCCGGTCGCAGCGCGTATTCGATAGCGAGGCGCTGTGCCGCAGCGTCATAGAGATGGCGCCGATCGGACTGGGTCTGATTGCGCGCGATGACGAGCACTTCATGCTCGTGAGCCCCGCCCTGACAGAAATGGTCGAACGGATCGGCGGTGAATATCACGTGCTGTCGAGCCAGGTGGTCGGTGCGTGGCGGGTCGGCGATGCGGATTCCAAAGCGCTTGCCGGCGACATCCTGCTGCCCGGTGCGGAAGCGACCAATCCTCACCTCGAGTTCATGGCGTGCGGTGGACGCTATCAGGGCAGGGAGGTGCTGATCGCCGCGTTCGTCGACGTGACTGCAAAGCGGCAGCTGTTGCAAAAACTTGAAGAGGCCGTTCGCGCGGCCGATTCGGCCAATGCCGCGAAATCGTCGTTCCTTGCCGCAATGAGCCATGAGATCCGCACGCCGCTGAACGTGGTCCTCGGGAACCTGGAGCTTCTCGAGCGCTCGGCGCTCGATGTGTCCCAGCAGGGCCGTCTGCGCGCGCTGCGTACGTCTGCAACGAACCTGCTCGCCGTCGTCAGCGACATATTGGATTTCTCGAAGATCGAAGCCGGCTCGATGTCGGTCGAATCGATCGAATTCGATGTGATCGCAATGATCGAGCGTGAGCTGGATGCGTTCTCGCTCGTCGCGAAGGAGAAGGGGCTGCAGTTGTTTTGCGAGATCAATGCATCCGTCGCACTGCGAATGCGCGGCGATCCGACACGTCTGGCGCAGGTATTCGGAAACTTGCTGAGCAACGCGATCAAGTTTACTCACGCGGGCAGTGTTACTGCGCGAGTCAGCGTGATAGCTGATGGCCGCGAGGCGTCGGAAATCGTGATCGAGATCGAGGATACGGGGATCGGCATCTCCGCCGAGCATATGCGCAAACTGTTCAAACCGTTCTCACAAGTTGACATGTCCATCACGCGGCGCTTCGGTGGAACAGGCCTTGGACTCGCGCTGTGCGGCCGGCTCGTCACGGCGATGGGCGGACGAATCTCGGTGACGAGCGAGCCGGGCGCCGGAAGCTGCTTCACGGTGCGGCTTCCACTCGGAATGGACGCTTTGGCGTTCGACACGCGACGCGCGTCGAATGGTCGAATTCTGACACTCGTTACCTCACATCCTGAGTGGCGCGATTTCGTATTGCCGCATCTGACGTCATGGGGCTTCGACGTCCGCATCCAGGACGTTCCGCTCGATGGTCAGGACCACGACGTCGATCGGCTTGGCACGGTGATCCTGTTCGGCGATCCCGACATGTGGCCGCATGTCGACCTCGACGGTGTGTCCAGCGGCACGCGAACTATCCTGGCGACGCGCGATGGCCCGCTCGAGCCGTATTGCGTTGGCGACATGGTTCGCGTGTCATGCTATTCGCTTAGTGGCTTGTATTTGACGCTGATGCAAAGCGATGATGGGGGCCGTGAGTTGGGGAGAGACTTCCCAGTGAAAAGTCCTTCCCGCAGGCCAGAAGCCTCGGCGCATTATGCGATCGGCGGTAAATTGCGGGTGCTCGTGGCGGACGATCAGATCGTCAACGGCGCCCTGCTGAGCGAGCAATTGCACGCGCTTGGTTGCATCGTTGCCGAAGTTGGCTCGGCGCAGGCTGCGCTCGACTCATTGGCCGCTGACAGTTGGGACGTGCTGCTGATCGGCGCCGACCTTCCCGACATGTCGGCGCTTGCGCTTGCCGAGGCCGTTCGCGATCGCGAGTTCGCCTGCGATGTGCTGGTTGTGACGTCGCATCTGATGCCGGAAGACAAGCGCCGCTGCGTGCAAGCCGGCGTGCGCCGCGTTTTGACGAAGCCGGTGACGCTCGCGCATCTGCACGGCGCGCTTGCGAAGCGGCGACGGCGCACCGGGGACAATCGTTTGCACGGAGGCAACCAACCGGCAGAACGACTTGGCCCCGAAAAGGTGTTGCACGACGAATAAACGCAAACCGGTCATACCGGGCCGCGAGTTATTTCGCCGCCCGCCCGCTTGCGATGCAAAGGTCGCCCGGCCCGCGACGCGAATTTGATCCGCTATGCCGACGAAGATCGTGAGGCCTATCGGTTAGCGGGACGTGCCAATAAGTTGGTCGAGCGGGCCGTGTACTGCGGCCGGTTAAATTCGTGTGTTACCCGATCGCAGTACAGCGGTCGTCTACGTTCAGCGCTTGCCGACTAGACTCATCGTTTCCTTGAACAAGGTGCTGTTCGGATCGGCGAGCATACTCACGAGAATAAATTGATTGTGCTCGGCGTCCTCGATGAGTTTTGCGTGCGCCAGATGCCGCGACCATGCGTCGAACATGTTGAATCGGGAAAACCTCCCAGCCAGGCTCGGGGATGTTTACGCTTTGCGACGGCGCGGCAATGACCGATGCAGCGCAGTGACGATCGGCCGCTCGATCCATGCGTGGCAGGCATATCCGCACACGCAGACGGCTGTCATGACGGCGATCGTTGCCAGCACGCCGCGCGGCGTGTCGAGATCGGCATGCGCGCCCGCGACTTTGGTCGCGAGACCGATCACGTACGGATGGAGCAGGTAGATCGAATAGCTGGCGGCGCCGAGTGCCGCGGCTGACGGGCTCGTTACCGAGCGGCCGTTCAGGTCGAGCGCGACGAGCGCGATGATCAGCACGCTGGCCGGTGCGCCCCATCCCGCTACGCGGGCAAAGCCGGCCGGTGTGCCGCAAAGGAGCTGAAACAGCGTGATCGCCGTCACGCTCGCGGCAACGAGTCCAATCCAGATTCGCGGAGAGGCCCGGCCCGCGATTCCGGTTTCCAGCGCGCGGTGGACGAGCACGCCAAGACCGAACTCGAGCACGAGCGGCTGCCCGAAATGATCGACTACTGCGCTGGGTGTGCCGCGTACGGCGACGTAAGCGCAGAACATGGCGAGCAGGAGCGCCGCGAACGCCGTCGCATGGCGGCCGCGCACCAGCAAGAGCGCGAGCGCGACGACGACGTAGAACAGCATTTCGTATTCGAGCGTCCAACCGTTCAAGTTCAGCGGCCCCCAATGACCGCTTTCCTTCAGGTACGGAATGAACAGCAGCGACTTGACGAGATAGTCGGCGCGCGCGGTCGTCGAATTGAGCCACTGCGGCTGCCATGTCGCGATCGCATAGACGCCGAGCGTCGTCAGCCAGTACAGCGGAACGATCCGGATCAGCCGTTTGCGAAAGAACGCATGGCCTTCGCGTGGCGCGACCTGCGACATGATGAAACCGCTGATTACGAAGAAGACGTCGACGCCGGCCTGTCCGGCCGGCAGAACACCCATGTGATAGCCGACGACCGCGAGCGCTGCGCAGGCGCGCGCGCACTGGATGTTCGGAAAGTAGGCGCCGGGCCGGGTGAGCATGTTCATGTGCGGGGGCCGGGAAAGTGCGGCGGTTGGCGGAATGCGGTATGACCCGGGCCCGGCGTGCCATCCGCCCGCGAGTGATCGGGCGCGGATACATTGGGCGTCGCACGATGCTTGTATGCACCGGTCGGCAAGCGAGCGGCGAATTGCATCGTGCAGAACAGCGCAACGCTCGAAAGATGGCGCATATAGCTGCCGAGATCGGGCTCGAACAGCATCGACACGCCAACGTGTCCGATGACGAGACATGCGAGCAGATCGACAGTGGAGCGTGCGCCGGCGCGCTCGCGCCGCCACACTGCGGCCAGCGCGATCCACACGAACGCTTGCATCGCGATTTCCTTCGGCCGAGGCATGAAGAGCGCCGGCAGGTTCAGGCGCAACGTGCCGTAGGCGTAGTTCGCACAGAACGCCATGAATGAATCCGGCGGCAACAGGTTGTGGAAGCTCGTGCGTGCACCGAACGGCGAGCCGTGGGCCAGGTAGTCGGCCGCCATGTCGCGCGGATGCTGCAGCAGGTAATACGCGTCGTCGGGCAACAGGAACAGCGCGACCGGCACGGCGATCGCCAGCCATGCCTTGCCGCGCCACGATGCGCGCCGGAACAGCAGCGCGCCGATCGCGAGCGCGAGGATCAGCGCGAAATAGCTGCGTACGAGCATCGCGTAGCCGCCGTACAGCACAACGGCCGCGACGAGCGTGACCGCCGTCGAGCGGCGTTGCGCGACGCCGGCGAGCACGATCGCCATCAGCACGACGATCGTGTCCTTGCTCGCGACGAACAGGTTGAAGAACACGCAGGGCGCGAGCAGGACGATGCACGCTGCCAGTGAGCCGACGCGCCTGCCGTGGCCGATCACGCGCCAGATGCACAGTGCGCCGACGGCAGCCACGAACAGGTGCGTACCGGTTGCGCCGAGCGCAGCGTAGAACTTCGCGACGGCGTCGAACGACGTGCCCTCGTAGGTGCTTGCACCGCCGATCTGGCTCTGGATTTTCTCCGCGTCGCGGAAAACGAATTCAGGCAGGAACGCGCCGGCCTTCGCATAGATGATCCAGTACGCGAGCACGGCCAGCGTTGCGATGGCGCGTGTCATGCCGCGGCTGAGTCGTGGGCCGGCGCGGAGCAGGTTATCCAGCATGCGACGGATGCTCCATTGGGCGTGCGACGCGTCTTGCATCCGCACGGCGCGCGACGATCAGCGCGAGCGTGGCGGTGACCGCGATGCTTGCCGCAAGGTGTGCGAGCGCCGCGCCTTCGACGCCCGCCTGGTCGATCAGATAGCGGGCTGCCGGTACGTAGAGCAGCGCGAGCGCGGCAATCGCCGCCAGCACGATGCCGCCGGCGCGCAGCGCGATCGCGGCGGCCCAGAGCACGTCCGTGACCGCACGCAGCACGAACGAGACGAGCAGCACCGCGAGCAGCGTGACATGTCCCGAATCGGTCGGTTCGTGCGCGAGCGCGAACAGCGTGCGATGCGCGGCAAGGATGATGGCCGACGCGAGCAGCGTCACGGTGGCGCTTGCCGCTACCGCATGCATCGTGCGACGGGAGAACGCATCCGGCGCGTCGATCAGCGTGCGGACGAGGCGCGGGCCGGCCGTGACCACCACCGTCGCAAACGCGACGGTCTGCACGGCGTTCGCGATCGACCACGCGAACACATACTGGCCGAGCACGTCGGCGCCGATCCGGCCACCCGCGATGAAGCGCTCCGCGTATTGCAGCGACGACAGGATCACGCCGGCCACATAGAACGGCAGTCCGTGTCGCCAGACCGCGAGCACGGGGCGCGGGGAGCGTGCCGCGCCGGGCAGCCCGATGCCGCGCGCGCGCCGGTCGAAGGCGGCGATCTTGTGCCACGCCGCGACGACGACGACCGCGTTGGTCATGATCCACAGCGCGAATATGACCTCGATCGAATGCAGGACGCCGGCGAGCAGGCCGGCGCACGCGAGGCCGGCCCAGGCGCCGGTGCGCACGAACAGCAGCATCGAGCCGATGCGAGGCCGATGTAGCGAGAACAGCCAGCCGTTGACCTCGAACGCCGCGTGCTCGGACAGGGCGACGAGCAGCACGCACCACGCCAGCGGCGTCGACAGCGAGAACCGGTCGAGCAGCCCGACAACGGCATCGTTCGTCGTCGAGACGGCGAATGCCGCGACGATCAGCAGGTATACCCCCCCATAGGTGGCGCCTACCGTGCGGGCTTCGCCGATCGCGGCCAGCGGGTGGGTTTCGCTCAGCCGGCGGTTGAGTTCGGGGCCGAAGCCGAGCCCCAGCGCTTTGGAGGCGATGACGGACGCGGCGACCGCGAGCCCGTAGACGGCGACCGCGTTGAAGCCCAGCGTGCGCGCGATGACGATCGTGAGCGCGAACTTCAGACCGAGCGCCGAGAACCGGAGGAAAAGACGCGTCAGCATCGTTCGCCTCCGGCGATGTCACGCGCGGCGCGCAGCGCGTCGATCACGCGCGCGCGGGCCGCACGGATGCCCGCGAAGCCGGTTTGGGCGGCGTCCCAGAACGCGGCCGTCGCGCCGGGGGCAAGAATCGTATCGGCGACGTACGCGGGATCGAAGTTCGCGCCGTTGACGACCCAGTCGTCGAGCCGCATGTCCGAGTACGCACCGAAGCCCTTGCGCTCGTAGCTGACGTGGAATGCCGGAACGCCGTGCAGGATCGATTCGAGCGCCCCATGCAGCCGGACCGACACGACGATGTCCGGACGGTCGTGCTCGAGCAGCGTCCTGAGCGGCACCAGCGCGTCGCGAATGCCGAGGCCGTGGTAGTAGGCGAGATCGTCGTTGCCGCGGCCGGTGCTCTGCACCGCGAAGCTGACCCGGCACGACGTGCGCATCCGTTCGACGAGCTGCCGGATCGACGCATCGTACCGGGCGCGTCGTGCGGGTGACCACGCGGGTGCGCGGCGCAGCACGAACGCGACGTGCCGCACGGCATGTTCCGCTTGCGGCGGGATCGCGTCGCCGCGATGCGCGAAATCGAGCACTGCGAGATCGGGCGCGCGCCGCGTATTCGGGTTCGCGGCGAGAAAGGCCGCGGAGCGGTCGTCGCGGACGAATACCGAATCGAAGGCGGCTAGCAGCGAGCGCAGATGGGCGCCCACCGGGTGTGCCGACAGCGCCGGCCCGATGCTTTGCGGCAGATAGACGGTTGGCTTGCCCGATGCGTGCGCAGCGCGCATCTGCAGCAGATGCCCGGCTTCGAGCTTGAGCGCTTCGATGGTATTGCGCGCACGCAGGTAGCCGCCGCCGACGCCTACGATCAGGTCGGCGTCGTCGAGCAGTTCGCCCAGCGGGCGCAGTAGCCGGTTCGAGCGCACGTGCAGCGCGGCGCCGGCCGCGGCGGTCAGCCGGCGCCAGCCGCGGTCCGCGAGCACGGGGGCCCCGCGGACGTCGTCGTAGGCGGTGAACGATGCGGGATCGGCCGAGACGATCGACACGCGGGTCGCGTCGCCGAAGGCCTCCCGAAGTAGCCCGACCGACAGGTCGACGAGCAGGCCGTCGCCCGAGTTGCAGGTGCTGTATGCATGGAGCAGCGCGATGTGGGGGGGCGAAGTCATGCGGTCTTTCCTTGTGGAACGAGTGCGCGATAAAAATCGAGCGTGTGCCGGACCATCGTCGCGGCCGAGAATCGGTCGAGTGCCGTCACGCAGTTCGCCCGCATGCGATCGCGCTGCGCCGGATCGTCGGCGAGCGCGACGACGGTGTGCGCGAACTGCGTCGTGTCGTCGTCGTTCGGGACGATGACGCCGATGCCGTGCGCATCGACCAGTTCGACCGCGCCGGCGACCCGCGATGCGACGATCGGCACGCGCGCGGCCATCGCTTCGAGGCAGACGTACGGAAAGCCTTCGTAGCGGCTCGGCAGCGCAAACAGGTCGAATGCGGAAAAGTAGCGACTCGCGCGCTCGACCGCGCCCGCGACGCGAAGCGTCGGCGGCAGGTCGTCCGCGTCGGGGCCGGCCGCGGCGCTGAAATTGCCGGGGCCAATCGCGACGAACTGCACGGCGTGGCCGCACCGGCGATACACGCCGCGTGCGATTCGTACGAGCCGGTCGACGCCCTTCTGGTGATCGAAGCGCCCGACGAAGCCGACGACGATTGCGTCGTCCGGCAGGCCGAGCGCCCGCCGTGCGTCGCGACGCGGCAGCGTGTCGGGTGGCGGGACGCCGTTGACGATCGTCCGGACGCGATGCGAGGGGATTCCCAGTGCGTGTTGAAGATGCCGCGCTTCGTCCTGCGACACGGCCACGATGCCGTGCGTGCACAGCCGGCCGAGCCATCGCTCGATCGTGCCGTAGAAGCGGCGCTGCGCATCGGTCAGCGACGGATTGAGCGTGTAGACCGCATGGGGCGTATAGACCTGACGCCACGGGCCGATGCACAGCCGGGCGATCGCGCCGGCCTTCGAGCTGTGGCTGTGCACGATATCCGGGCGGATGCGCCGCAGGCATCGATGCACGTGTGCGACTGCCAGTGCGTCACGCCAACCGACGGCACGCTGCAGTGGCACGCGATGGACGCTGGTGCAGCGCGACAGCACGCGGGCATCGAGAATCCGGTCGTCGAAGCGCGGGCCGTCAGGCGCGATCAGGTGCAGCTCGACTCCGTCGGTCGCGCTCAGCCCTTCGATCAGGTCGGCGAGATGCACGGCCACGCCGCCGCCCGCCGCTTCGACGACGAGCGCGATACGCAGGCGCTGTGCGCGGGCCGCGTGCGACGGCGCACGGGTTTCTCCGGCGAGCAGGGCGGGGGTAGGGGGAGCATCGCCGGTTGCCGCGCGTTCGACATGACTGGTATCGCTCATCGCGGGCCTCCGCGCCGGAACCGGGAAACTAGCCCGCGCAGCGACTGCCCGACGGACGCGGCGACGCCGCCGCGCGGCGGCGCGTAGCGGTAATGCGTATAGCGGTAAGCGCCGTAGCGCGAACCATAGCCGCCTGCGCGCGGATCGACGCCGTTGAGCAGGACGCCGCTCACTTCGACGCCATTGTGAGCAAGCCGTCGAACGGCTTCGCCCAGTTCGGCGATGCGCGTCGATCCTGCGCGCGCGGCCAGCAGCACGATACCTGCGTGGCGGCCGAGCACGACGGCGTCGGCGACCGCGAGGATCGGTGCAGAGTCGATCACAACGCGGTCGTAGCGGGCCGAGAGCGTGTCGAGCAGCGCCGCGACGCGATGGTCGGCGAGCGATTGCGCCGGATGTTCGGGCATCGCGCCGGTCGCGATGAAGTCGAGATTCGGGAGCACGTTCCGATGGATTGCGTCCTCCGGCGCAGCGGCGCCGGATAGCAGTTCGGCGAGGCCCGGTTCGCGCGGGACGCCCAGCGATTCGTGCAGATAGCCCTTGCGGAGGTCGCCGTCGACGAGCAGCACGCGTTCCCCGCCGGCGGCCAGCAGCGCCGCGAAATTCGCCGCGACGAACGACTTGCCTGCGCCGGGGACGGGCCCCGTCAGCAGCAGGATGTTGTTGCGCGCGTCTTGTATCGTGAAGCGAAGCGCGGTGTGCAGGCTCCGCAGGCTTTCGGCCGCCGGATCGTGAGGATGGAGCGCGCTCAGCAGATGCGGCCCGGTCAGGCGCCGGGCGATACGCCGGGCGATCTGCCGCTGACCCGCGGAATCGGGAATGGTCGCGTAGACGTCGATGCCGAGATGCCGCTCGACCTCGTCGGCGTTGCGCACGCCGCCGAACAGGTAATCGCGGACGAATGCGAGCGCGACGCCGAGCGTGAGGCCGAGCAGCGCGGCCGCGACGATGACGACCGGGCGGTTCGGGCGGACGGCGTCCTCCGGGACGATCGGCGTGTCGACGAGTCGCACGCTCCCCGTCTTGCCGGCCTTGACCAGTTCGAGCTGCTGGGTGTTGGCGAGCAGTGCCGTATAAAGATCGGTATCGACCTTCACGTCGAGCATCAGTCGCACGGCATCCTGCTGCAGATTGGGCAAGCGCCGGACCCGGTGTTCGAATGCCTGCTGTTCGCGCGCGAGCGTTGCGATCTGCGCATCGAGCGCGACCATGTCGGGGTGGCCTGGCGCGAAGCGCGACGCCATCTCGTCGCGCTTTTGTTGCAGTTCGAGCCGGCGCGTCGTCGCATCCGCCGATTGCTGCAGAAGCAGCTTCGCTTCCTCGTCCAGGTCGATCGTGCCGTTCGCGTTGCGCAGGTTCGTGTAGCGCTGCTCGGCATCCTGCAGCTGCTTTTTGAGCACCGGCAATTGTGCGTTGAGGAAGGTGAGCGATTGCGCGGCATCGGCGGACTTGCGTTCGATATGCTGGCGAATGTAGTGGTTCGCGACGGCCTGCAGCTGCGCCTGCACGCGCTGCGGGTCGGGGCCGCGCAGCGTCGCGACGATGACGCCCGACTGCTTGATCTTCTCCTGGACGTCGAGCCCGCGACGCAGCGTGTCGATCGTTTCGGCGCGCGATTCGCGCACGACCGTGAAGCGGGTGCCGGAACGGGCGTCGATGCGCACGACGTCGATCGCGATCGGGCCGTCGGCGCTCTGGAATGTCTCCGGGCGGCCGATCGTGCCGGTGACGGGGGCGGACAGTGCCGCGCCGGTCAGCCGGTAGTGGCCGCCGTCGAGCATCGACAGTTCGAAGCGCTCGCCTTCGACGGAGCGCGGCACGTCGAAGCGCGCGAGCTCGACGGATTCGCCGCCCCATGCGTAGCCGCCCAGGCCGAACACGCCGGGGCGCGTGATTCCCGTGCTGAAGCGCGACACGAATTCGCCGACGACGGGGAAACGCTTCGGCTGCGCGACGATGTAGCTGCGCAGTTCGTCGACCGCACGTGTGACGACGAGTCGCGACGCGAGAATCTGCGCTTCGGCCGCGGCACTCGACTTGATGTCGAACAGCGACGAGACGTCGCCGAGCACGCTCTTCGCGGCGGACGTGTCGCCGCTGTCCTCGACCTGCACCATGATGTCGGCCTGGTACTGCCGGTGAGCGAGGAACGCGTACAGCGTGCCGGCGCCGACACAGATTGCGGTGACGAGGGCGATCAGCCAGCGCTGGGAAACGAGGACATCGATCGCGCCGGCGAGATCGAGCTCGGCGTCACGATCATGCGGACGCTCGTGGGAGGGATGGGATGTCATCGGTTCGATTCAGAAGGCTGGGGAGTGGAAGGGAGCGACGGCGCGAGGCGCGCGCACCATGCGTCGACGCCGCGCTCGATGAGTCGCAGGCTGTGCTCGAACGACGCGCGCGGGCCGAGATACGGATCCGGCACGTCGAAGCCGTCGGGCTGGCCGGTCGACGCGACGGGCGTGCCGAGCCGGAATACGCGGCCGCGAAGTGCCGGCAGGTAGTGCTCGAGCCAGCGCTTCTGATCGAGATCCATTGCCAGGATCAGGTCGGCGCGTGCGCCGAGCGACGGCAGCAGGCGGCGCGCGCGGTGGGGGGTGATGTCGAAGCCGCGCGCGCGCATCAGGTCGACCGCATGCGGATCGGCCGCCTGGCCGTCGCGAGCGCCGATGCCGGCCGACTGCACGTCGATGCCCGGCAGGCGCGCACGAAAGAGCGCCTCGGCCATCGGACTGCGACAGACGTTGCCGATGCACACGACGAGCAGGGTGGCGACGGGCCTCATTTGACGGCGAGCGCCGCGGCGGCGCTGGTGTTGACGCCCGGCAGCAGCAGGCTGAGCACGCGGCTGAAACGCACGAGACCGTTGCCGTCGACGTAGACGATGTCCTTCGGCTGCAGCTCGAACTCGTTCGCGAGCACCATCGACACCGGCGAGCGCGCATCGAGATGGAATACCTGCGGGTGATCCGTGCCCGAGCCGCGGATCACGAACATCTGGGCCGCGTCGGCCGTGCCGGCGTTGATGCTGCCTGCCTGCGACAGCGCGTCGGAGAGCGTGAGCCGCCCGTCGCGCAGCGGCACGGCGAGCGCCGGCTTGTTGACCTCGCCCATTACGTAGACGCCATAGTCGTTACGGGCCGGCACATGCAGGAGATCGCCGGCCGCGAGCGTGACGTCGGCCGGGTTGCGGCCGTGACGCAGCATCCGGCTCAGGTCGAGCGGATAGGTTACGCCGCCGCGTACGAGCGTCATGCGGCTCTGGTCGGCGCTCTGGCTGAGGCCTCCCGCACGGCCGAGGGCCTCGTAGAGCGTCATCGGCACGTCATTGACGGGCTGGACGCCGGGCGTGCGGACTTCGCCGTCGACGTAGACCTGCTGCGAGCGGAACGACGCGATGCGCAGCGTCACTTGCGGATCGCGGTAGACGCGCGACAGCGCCTGGACGATCTCGGCTTGTGCAGCGTCGACGGTCAGCCCGGCGACGTGCAGTTCGCCCGCGAACGGAAACGACAGGTTGCCGCGTGGATCGACGACGAAGCCGGCGACGGGATCGGCCGCGCGCGGCGTGCCTTGCGGCGCGGCGCCCTGCGCGGCCGCCAGTTCGGGGTGATCCCACACGGTGATTTGCAGCACGTCGCCGGCGCCGATCCGGTACTGGCCGGCCGGCGCGGCGAGCAGGTCGGACTGCACGTCCTGCCGGCGCGTCGCCTGCGCATCGAGCTGGCGGATCAGGGCGGTGTCGATCTTCGTCAGCCGGAACGACGGCGCGTCGTCGGCCGCCCGGCCATCGGTCGCAACGGGCGGCGTGCCCATCCGCATGCCGGGCGCGACGGCGCAGGCCGACAATGCGATGCAAAGCGTCGCGCTCAGCAGCGCACGCGCGCCGTATGGACATGCGGATCCATTCCGCGCGTTCATGGCGGTTTTCATCAGTCATCCTTGTCATGTGGCGGCGAAATCGATCGAAGACGCCGCGTGCGTATCAGTACGCGTTGCGGTGCGTCCAGCCGTGCAGAACGGTGGCCGCGACGATGCGCATGTCGAGTGCGAACGACCAGTTGCGCAGGTAGAAGAGATCGGCTTCGACGCGACGCTCCATCTTCTCGAGGCGATCGGTTTCGCCGCGTAGCCCGTTGATTTGCGCCCAGCCGGTGATGCCGGGCTTGACGCGGTAGCGGTGGATGTAGCCGTCGACGATCCGCTGGTACAGATGATCGTGTTCGAGCGCATGCGGGCGCGGCCCGACGACCGACATCTCGCCGCGCAGCACGTTGATGAACTGCGGCAGCTCGTCGAGGCTCGTGCGGCGCAGGAGCGCACCGATTCGCGTGACCCGCGGGTCGCCGCGCGTTGCCTGCCGGATCGCGCCGCCTTCGTCGTGAAGCTGCATCGTGCGGAACTTGAGGATCGTGAACGCCTTGCCATTCGCGCCCTTGCGCTGCTGCCGGAACAGCACCGGGCCTTTCGACGACAGCCGGACTGCGACCGCGATCGCGAACAACAACGGGGCAGTGCCGACAAGGACGGCGGCCGCGAACAGGCGGTCGAAGATCGCCTTCTGGAGCAGCGCACCCGACGACAGCGGCGATGCGACGAGATTGATCGCAGGCGCGCCGACCAGGTCGATCATTTCGCCATCGAACATCGCGAGCTTGCCGACATCGGGCACGAACCGGATGTCGACGAGATCGTTGCGGAACGCGTCGAGCACGGTCATGACGGCGCGTGCCTCGTCGATCGGCAAGGCAAGCCAGATTTCGGGTATCGCATGCGCTCGCACGTGCTGCACGAATGCGTCAAGGGTGCGAAAGCACGGCAGGCCGGCGTCGCTGTCGCGGAGCGTGCCGTCGAGATCGAGCGCGGCCGCGGCGCGGAATCCGGTCGACGGCGCCTGGGCGATCCGGTCGAGCACCATGTCTCGGTGCGCGCCCGCACCCACGATGGCGACCGGGCGCTCGCACTCGTGCGAACGGCCGATTCGGTCGAGTGTCCTGCCGGCAACGAGCCGCGACGCGACGAGCGCGACTCCGCTCGTTGCTGCCCAGAGCAGGTACCAGTGCAGCGGTGCCGGCGTGGCAGTCAGCACGTGCGTCACGAGTGCCGCGCCGGCCTGTGCGAGCAGCCACGCGAGCACGGTGAGTACGGCGGTGCGGCATTTCGACCGGCCCAGCGGCGCCCGACAGACGCCGAATGCGGGAAACAACACCAGCGCGAAAGTTGCTGAAAGCGCGACGATCGCAAGTTCGGATGACTGATCGCTTCCTGTGGCGGGAAAGACCAATGCCGCCACCAGTGCGCCGGCCGAGATCAGCACGACATCGGACACTCGCGCAATCGATCCTCCGGTGGTTTGCGACGCGTTCCAGCGCCGCGCTTCGAATGACATATCCATTTGAGCTGTTGCTACGGTTTTGTTTGACTTTGCGTTGCCGTCGCCCGATCTCGACGCAACGCAACGCGCCCAGGCGGAACAGGACGAGGCTGTTGTCGTTGCGTCGGATGGGAATCGATGGACGGTGTGCGGCTTGATCTGCCGGTCGGGCGAACGCATCGCGCCGGTGCTTTAAATTGAACGTCGCGCCATGAACGTTCACGAGACATGCTGATTAACCCGACGCGGTCAATTATCGGAAACTGGGGAAAGCATTTAAATGGGATTGGTCTGAAACGGGCTGCCTGGTGTTTCTGATATGTATGAAAGTCAAGGCAGCCGGTGGCTTATGGCAGAGCAGCCGCATGAACTATCGCAAGCTCGAGCAGGTTCATGCGGATGCGACGCGGGATCGCACAGTTCTTCGCGGCACGATTCACGCGAACGTGGTATGGACCTTTACCGAAGGCCATGTTCAGCGCGCTGTTCTCGATACGCCGTGAGCCCGCACGGCCCGTGCCAGTCGTGTCGCGTCGGAAGGCCGGCTTGACGCGTAGTAACGCCGCTCGGTCGCCTTGGTATTACCGATTTCCCAAATGGCCTCGACCATCGCGATCGAGCGCAGACCAGACCGCCAACCCAGTTCCGTCCCCCGGGGCAAGGTTGCACACTGCGCAGTCAGATTCAGACAAGTCAAATTGACGCTTGCGTCGGCGGCTCATTACATTGCAATGGTGCGGCAGTCGACGTACGGACGATACCGGAGTCGACGAGGTTCGCACGTGTCATTATTAGAGGATTGCATAACATGCGTGAATTGAATGTTTTTGAAGCAAAGCAGATTTCGGGTGCAGGCCTGGTGATCGCCGGCGGCATCAGCGGCAACACTGGTACGTCGGGGAATAACGGTGTCGGCGTTTCCATCGGCGTCGGCAAGGGCGCCAGCGTGACGATCGACGGTCAGCCCGTTTCTCCCACGAGCTCGAGCAAGAACGGCGTCGGGGTGGTCATTGGGCGCTACAGCTCGTCTTTCAAGTTCAAGTTCTGATTCGAGGGCGTTGAACCTGGAATTAAAATAAACAGATAGAGGTATCTTGAGGGCAGCGATTCGCTGCCCTTTTTTTGACTTGCGGAATGTTCGACGCTTGACGTGATGCGATGCCGCAAGCTGCATGCGGGAGCGTCGGCGTGATGCAGCACGGGCGCCGGTCGTCGAGGCGCCGTCGGAACCGGGCGCGCCTGCGGCGCATCATCGGGAAAATCCGTCGAGCGGCTGAATGTAGAATTGCTAAGCTTCTTGCTGCCCGTGAAGTCGGGGCAAGTTCATCTTGCTCATGCGTGCCGTACGCACTTTTCAGTTGCTCGACGAGAGGCGTGATTTCACCCGGCTCCGCCATGCGGTCAACAGGAACTTGCCGCTGAGTGCGCTTTGCGACCTACGCCGGTCGAAGTCGGTGCATCGTGATTGAAGCTTGCTCGGAGCGTTTCGATCCAGGTACGCGCAGCGCGGTGGAAGCGTGGCTGGTTGGATAGGCGAGCCAGGGCGCGATGGCCTGGTGCCGGTCCAATCCAATCAAGCGTGGTGCGGGAGAAAGGGAAGCGGGATGCGAGCTGTATGGCGCTTTTTGCGGCGGCCCGATTTCATCGGCCTTCGTCTCGATCGCGCTCATTTTGTATCCGTCCATCGCCACTTCGTGGGCGTGCATTTCCTTGACACGTGTACGTGCTGCACGCGCACGACGAAATGCGTGCAGGAAGCGGCGCCGCTCTGACGCGCAGCCGGGGCCGGCCGCGCAGTGGCGAGTGCGGCCCGGGGCCCGTCGTGCGCGAGCGTCGCGCGCGACGGGCCCCGAGCGGCCGGCGTCGCTCAGGCCGTCGTGTCGATGATGCCGGGCATCGGCACGTCCGGATTCACGTCCGCGTCGTAGTCGACGCCGGCGATCGCGAAGCCGAACAGGCGCAGGAACTCGGTCTTGTAGCCGGCGAAGTCGGTCAGCTCGTACAGGTTGTCGTTGGTGACCTGGTCCCACAGCGCGACGACTTTCGCCTGCACGTCCGGGTCGAGTTCCTTGTAGTCCGCGCGCAGGCGGCCTTCGTCGTCGACGTGCGGCGCGGCGCCGTACAGGCTGTCCTTGAGCAGGCCGTAGACCTGCTCGATGCAGCCTTCGTGCGTGCCCTTTTCCTTCATGACCTTGAACAGCAGCGACAGGTACAGCGGCATCATCGGGATCGCCGAGCTCGCCTGCGTGACGACCGCCTTCAGCACCGACACGCGTGCATCGCCGCCGGCCGGGGCGAGCGTGTCGCGGATCGCGAGCACCTTCTTGTCGAGATCCTTCTTCGCGGCGCCGATCGAGCCGTTCCAGTAGATGTCGTGCGTGATCTGCTCGCCGAGATACGTGAACGCGGTGGTTTTCGCGCCGTCGGCCAGCACGCCGGCCGCGTGCAGCGCGTCGATCCACATCTGCCAGTCCTCGCCGCCCATCACCGCGACGGTGCCGTCGATCTCTTCCTGCGTCGCCGGCTCGAGCACGGTTTCGCGGATCACTTCCTTGTCGGTGTCGAGGCCGCGGAAGCTGACCGACTTGCCGATCGGCTTCAGCGTCGAGCTGATGACTTCGCCGGTGCGCGGGTGCGTGCGGCGCGGCGCGGCGAGGCTGTAGACGACGAGGTCGACCTTGCCGAGATCTTGCTTGATGGTGTCGATCGTGACCTGCTTGACGGCGTCGGAAAATGCGTCGCCGTTGATGCTGCGCGCATACAGGCCCTTGGCGGCCGCGAACTTCTCGAACGCGGCGCTGTTGTACCAGCCGGCGGTGCCCGGCTTCGTCTCGCTGCCGGCACGCTCGAAGAACACGCCGAGCGTGTCCGCGCCCGAGCCGAACGCGGCCGTGATCCGGGCGGCGAGGCCGTAGCCGGTCGACGCGCCGATCACGAGCACTTTCTTCGGACCATTGGCGATCGGGCCGTGCGAAGTCACGTAGTCGATCTGTTCCTTGACATTGGCCTCGCAGCCGACGGGATGAGTCGTCACGCAGATGAAGCCACGCACGCGCGGTTTGATGATCATGAAAACCTCTTGTGAGAAAGGCGGAAACGGCCAGGAAATAGAAAAAATTTCCGCGCATTGTAATGGATGCGGCGGCCCGCTCGCTGTCAGCCGGCCGGATTTTATTTCTGTCTTGACAGAAATAACTGAAGCGCCTAAATTTCCGGCCATGGAACTCACACCGATTGCCGAACGATTCATCCTCCACTGGGGCGAAATGGGCTCCCGCTGGGGGGTCAACCGCACCGTCGCGCAGATTCACGCGCTGCTCTACCTGCTCGGGCGGCCGGTCGCCGCCGACGAGATCGCGGAGACGCTCAACGTCGCGCGTTCGAACGTCAGCACGAGCCTGAAGGAACTGCAGGCGTGGCGGCTCGCGAAGGTGGTGCACGTGATGGGCGACCGGCGCGATCACTTCGAGACGTCGACGGATATCTGGGAGCTGTTCAAGCTGATCGTCGAAGGGCGCCGCCAGCGCGAGATCGAGCCGACGCTCGACGTGCTGCGCGATTGCCTGGCGAGCCCGGAGATCGCCGACGAGAGCCGCGAGACCGAGCAGCGCATCCGCGACACGCTGCAGTTCGTCGAGACGCTCACGACGTGGTCGGACGAGATGCTGCGGCTCAAGCCGGACACGCTGATGAAGGCGCTCGGCATCGGCGCGAAGATCAGCCAGACCGTCAGGCGCAAGTCGCCGAAGTAAATCGAGGTCAGTCGAAGCGGGCGCGCAGCCCGCTTTTTTCGGGGCATGAATTTCTGTCTATACAGAAATAACTGTAAATAGAGGATGAAAATGAATGCAATCACGTGTCGGATGTTCCGGTTCACGGCGCCCATCGCATGCCGTCCGTCGCGCACACCGGAGGCCACGTCATGAACATCCTGGTCTGCGGCGCGAACGGCTTCATCGGCCGCGCGCTGTGTACGCGGCTCGAGGCCGACGGCCATCGCGTCGTGCGCGGCGTGCGGCGCGCGACGGGGCCCGGCGAGATCGCGATCGACTATGCGCACGACGTGCGGCCCGAACACTGGCACGCGCGGCTCGACGGCATCGATGCGGTGATCAACGCGGTCGGCATCCTCCGCGAGCGGCGCGGCGCGACGTTCGACGCCGTGCATCGCGCGGCGCCATGCGCGTTGTTCGACGCATGCTGCCGCGCGGGCGTGCGGCAGGTCGTGCAGATTTCGGCGCTGGGCGTCGAGCGCGCCGACACCGCGTACTTCGCGAGCAAGCTTGCCGCCGATGCCTATCTTCAGACGCTGCCGGTCGATGGCCGGATCGTGCGGCCGGCGCTCGTGTACGGCACGTCGGGCACGTCCGCGCGCCTGTTCCGTGCGCTCGCGAGCCTGCCGGTGCATGTGCTGCCCGCCGGCGGCCGGCAACGGCTGCGTCCCGTGCATGTCGACGACCTGGTCGAGCTCGTCGCGCGGCTGATCGACCGGTCCGCCGCGTGCGGGCGAATCGTCGACCTGGTTGGCGCGGACGAAGTCGACTACCGCGAGATGCTGGCGACGTACCGGCGCGCGATGGGGTTTCCGCCCGCGCTGCGCATCCGTGCGCCGGGCGTGCTGGTCGCGGCGGCGGCGGCGCTGTCCGGCTGGATGCCGGGCGCGATGCTGACGCGCGACACGTGGTCGATGCTGCAAGCCGGCAATACCGGCGAGGTCGCCGCGTCGACCGCTGCGCTCGGCCGGCCGCCGCGCGGCCTGCGCGCGTTCATCGGCACGGAGGCCATGGCGCTGCGCCGCGAAGCGCTCGCCGCGTGGCGGCGCCCGCTGCTGACGTGGGCGCTCGCGATCGTCTGGCTCTGGACGGCGGTGGCGAGCGCATTCGTCTACCCGCTGTCCGGCAGCCTCGCGCTGCTCGCGCGGGTTCACCTGACCGGCGTGCCGGCGCTGGTCGCGCTCTACGCGGCATGCGCGCTCGATTTCGCGTTCGGCGTCGCGACCGTCGCCGCACCGGGCCGGCGGTTGTGGGCCGCGCAGATCGCGCTGGTCGCCGCCTATTCGACGATCATCGCCGTCGCGATGCCCGACCAGTTGTTCGAGCCGTTCGGGCCGATCGTCAAGAACCTGCCGATACTCGCGATCCTGCTGATCCTGTTCAGTGAAGAGAACCGTTCATGAATACCTATCTCGTCGTCAAGGCGCTGCACATCCTGTCGTCGGTGCTGATGGTCGGCACGGGCCTCGGCACCGCGTTCTACCTGTTCTTCGCGAACCGCACGCGCTCGGTGCCGGCGATCGCCGCCGTGTCGCGGCTCGTGGTGCGCGCCGACTGGTGGTTCACGACGCCGGCCGTGATCTTCCAGCCCGCGTCCGGGCTGTGGCTCGCGTACGCGGCCGGCTGGCCGTGGCATACGCCGTGGCTCGTCGCGTCGCTCGGCCTGTACCTGCTCGCGGGCGCGTGCTGGCTGCCGGTCGTGTGGCTGCAGATCGAGCTGGCCGCGATGGCGAAGGTCGCGCATGCGAACGGCGCTGCCGACCTGCCGGATCGCTACTGGCGCTACGCGAAGACCTGGGAACTGCTCGGCTACCCTGCGTTTCTCGCGATGCTGCTCGTCTATTTCCTGATGGTGCTGAAGCCGATGTGAGCGGCGCGCGCGCAAATGCGGCACCTCGAAAATCGATGAGCCGGATTCACCGGGGACGACGTGCCGCGGATCACCGCGCGACGATGCATGCAGCCCGCGGAATCCGGGATAATCAGACGATTCCGGATTCGCGCTACCCGACCTCGCAAGGAGCCAGCATGCTGCAAATTCTCGGCAAGATTCCGTCCATCAACGTACGCAAGGTGCTGTGGGCGTGCGCCGAACTGAACCTCCCGTTCGAACGCGAAGACTGGGGCGCCGGCTTCCGTTCGACCGACGATCCGGCCTACCTCGCGCTGAATCCGAACGGCCTCGTGCCGGTGATCAAGGACGGCGATTTCGTGCTCTGGGAGTCGAACGCGATCATTCGCTATCTCGCCAACCGCTACGGCAGCGAGGGGCTGTACCCGGCCGAGCCGCAGGCGCGTGCGCGGGTCGATCAATGGATCGACTGGCAGGCGTCGGATCTCAACCGTTCATGGGTTCCCGCGTTTCTCGGCCTCGTGCGAAAGTCGCCCGACCATCAGGACCCCGACGCCATCGCGCAGTCGATCGCGAACTGGACGAAGCATACGCAGGTGCTGAACGCGCAGCTCGAGGCGACCGGCGCATTCGTCGCGGGCGAGCATTTCACGCTCGCGGACATTCCGATCGGGCTGTCGGTGAACCGCTGGTTCGGCACGCCGTTCGCGCATCCATCATTTCCGGCGCTGTCGCGCTATATCGAGCGTCTCGCCGCGCGTCCGGGCTTCGAGGCCTACGGCGGCAGCAAGTGGCCCTGAGCTGACCTCGCCTATTCGCCGCGCGCCGGAACCGCGTCGAGCACGCGGGTCAGGAACGCTTCGTGATTCCACGCGGATTCCGGCCGCGACAACCCGAGCCGCACGACGACGAGCTGCCGGCTCGGCACCACGCTGACGAACTGGCCTTCGTGGCCGACCGCATGGAATGCGTCGGCCGGCAGCGCCCGCGCATGCGGATCGCTGTCGTTGAACGGCTCCGGCACGGCCACCCACAGCTGCGCGCCGTACTCCCGGCGCGGCGCCTGCGGCGTCGCGCGCGTCATGTAGCGCACCCAGCCTGCCGGCAGCAGGCGCTTGCCATCCCACATCCCGTCCTGCAGCAGCAACTGGCCGAACTGCGCCCAGTCGCGCGCGCTCGCGTACATGAACGACGCGCTCGCGAGCGTGCCCGACGCATCCGGCTCGAACACCGCATGGCGCATGCCGAGCGGCGCGAACAGCGCGCGGCGCGGAAACGCCAGATAGTCGGCGTCCGTGCCGCCCATCGCATCGCGCATCACGCGCGCGAGAATCGCGCTCGTGCCGCTCGAATACTGCCAGCGCGCGCTCGGCGGCGACGCGAGCGGCTTGGCGGCCGCGAAGCGCGCGGTGTCCGGTTGCGTGAACAGCATTACGGCGACGTCCGACAGCGGGTCGTCGTAGTCCTCGTTGAATTGCAGGCCGCTCGTCATCCGCAGCAGTTCGTCGAGCGTGATGCGCGCACGCGGATCGCCGTCGCCGCGCCATTCGGGCAGCAGCGCCGATGTGTCCGGCGACAGCCGGTGCTGCGCGACGAGCATGCCGACCAGCGCGGCGGTGACGGTCTTGGTCATCGACCAGCCGGGCAACGGCATGTCCGCCGAGAAGCCGGGCGCATAGCGCTCGGCGATCACCGTGCCGCGATGGAGCACGACGATCGCACGGGTGCGCCGCGGGTGAGCGGGATCGGGTTCGTCGAATGCGTGCGCGAGCGCGTCCTGCAGCTTGCGCGCGTCCACGCCGGCGGGCAGCACCGGCGGCGGAGCGGCAGGCGCGGGCGGGTCCGGGTCGGCCACCGCGGCGGGCAGTGCGTGGGGCGACGGCCCGAGCGCCAGCGTGCAGCCGAGCCCCGGCCGGAATACGGCCTCGCGTTCGGCGAAACCGGCGAAGGTGGCGCGCGCGAGATGACGGCCGGGGTCGATCGACGGGCGCACCAGCTTGAGCAGCGGATGCACGCCGGCCATGATGTCGACGTCGATCACCGACGCGGCCGGGCGCCCGGAGACGAACACGCCCGAACACAGCGCCTTCGCCGCATAGCCGGTGGCGATCGGCGCGAGCCGGGACAGCATGTAGCCTGCGTAGCCGAGCGCGGCCAGTAGCGCGAGCACGGCGCCGCGTCGAATCAGCGGCTTGAAGGGGATGGTCATGCGCGAGCGTCCTCGGTGGTGGGCCGGCGGGTCACGAACCGGCAGTGTCGCAGGTTCGGGCGACGGGTGGCAATCGCGCCCGCATGGCGATCGCGGCAACAAGAACGCCGGCGTGCGGCAGATGCCGCAGCCGGCCCGCAAGCACTGCACGTCGCATCGAAGCGCAGCGCTGACGTTCGCACGGCGCGCGCCGCGATGCGGGACTCGCGACGCGCTCGTTCACGACGTCATTGATTGTTGTTGTTTTCGTTGTTGTCCAGGCGCAGCGTCCAGACGGTGGCGGTATTCGTGTTGTCGTTGACGGCCGCGAACTGAATCTGGCCAGTGCTGCTGCGCCCGAACGCGAGGCCGAAGGCCGCGCCTTCGACGATATCGACCTGCATTTGCGCGATGAAGCGCCCTTCCACCGTGAATTCGACGATCTCGCTCGGCTGCTGCGGATCGGCGTTCACCGCGTCGCCGTTGGCGGTCACGAGATGGCCGTTCGGCGCGAGCGCGAGTGCGAGCGGGCCGTGCAGATGAACCCGGTCGAAATAGATCAGCCGTCCGACGCCGGCATTGCCTTTCGCCGATGCGGCGCCCTGGATCGCGAAGATCGCGTTGTCGCCGGTGGCCGCGACATAAAGGACGTCGCGGTTCGCGTCATACGCGAGCCCGGTCGGGCCGACGACGAGCGCGGCGGGATCGGTATGGTGCGTGTAGCCCGACGCGATGATGCGCGAGCTCGGCAGCATCGTGACGCCATTGTGGTCGATCATCAGGTCGATGCGGGCGACCGTGCCGTTCAGCACGTTCGACACGAACGCGGTCACGCGCGGGCTGCGATCGATCACGGTCATGTCCCACGGCCCGTCGAGCAGCGTGGCGTTCACGAGTTGCGTGACGAGATGGCCTTGCGGATTGATCACGAGCAGCGAGCCCGGCGGGACGACGTTCTTGCCGTCCGGCGCGGGCACGTTGCCGACCAGCACGAAGCCGCTGCGCAGCACCGCGAGCGCGGTGGTGAGCCCGACGTTCGCGCCTCCGAAGAAGGTTGTCGGCGTGTCGCCGGGCGTCAGCTTCACGATGGTCGTGCCGGTGCCCTGCAGGCCGGACGACGCGTTGAAGTTCGACACGACGACGTCGCCCGGTTTCAGCGTGCTCCATGCGGGCACGCCGGGCGGCACGAACGCGATGCCGTACGGATTGACGTCGCCGTTCGCGGGCACCGTCGACGAGATCACCGCGGTAGGCGGCAGGATCGTCTGGCCGCCGGCCCACGAGAGGGCGGACGACAGCGCGACCAGGCCGGCGCCGCAGGCCGCGCGGCGCAGCAGGCGCGCCATCGCGCGCGTGCGTCGGGTCACGGCCGGCCGGCTCACGGGCGGGTCGGGGGAGCCGCAGGCGGGGAGAGGGTTCATGGCAAGACTCCGGTTGGCGATCACGTGAAAGCATCCGGGCTGCAAGCCAGCGCAGTCGACGGGTGTCCGGCGCCGGCTCGCGGCGTTGCGGCGTGAACCGACGCTGGGAGTAAACGGTTTGCGGCAGGCGATTATTCCAGGTGTTTTCGCGCACTGCATGCGAACTGTCACGCACTGTTGTTCGCCACGGGGGCGGTGCCTGACGAGTTGAAATCCGTCCCGCGGTCGGCCGATAATCGTCCGGCATCGATCGACCAACCGAATCCACGCCAACCGGAAACTGCCATGCCCTACGACAACAACAACCCGTTTGCCAGGATCCTTCGCGGCGAGCTGCCGTGCGTCAAGGTCGCGGAAGACGACGCGACGATCGCGATCATGGACCTGATGCCGCAGGCCGACGGCCACGTGCTCGTGATCCCGAAGGAGCCCGCGGTGGACATCTTCGGCCTGTCCGGCGACGCGGCCGCCGCGTCCATCCGCATGACGCAGCGCGTGGCCGCCGCGGTGCGCGACGCGCTGCAGCCGGACGGCATGTTCATCGGCCAGTTCAACGGCCGCGCGGCCGGCCAGACGGTCGCGCACGTGCACTTCCACGTGATCCCGCGCTGGGAGGACGTCGCGCTGCGCATGCACGCGCGCGACGTCGCCGACGCGGCGGCCCTCGAATCGATCGCAAAGCGCATTCGCGAACGCTTCGTGTAATCGCGCGCCTGCCGCAGCAGGAGGTTGCGGCGGTCATGTCGGGTAACACGTGTAACGGCGCGCGAAACGCGCCGTCGAAGCGCGGGCGCTAGACTCGATTCATTGCTTGATCGAGCGACAGGGAAGGTGGATCGACCCGCTCGAATCGGGCACGCGTCCATCGTCCTGCACGCCGGGAAACCGTTCATGACCAGACTACTCGTCACCTTCGCATTGATCAGCGGCCTGTGCGGCTGCGTCGTCGCACCGCCTTACGGCTATGCGCCGGCACCGGCTTACTACGGCTACGCGCCGGCCTATTACGCGCCGCCGGTCAGCGTCGGCATCGGCGGCTCGTTCCGCATTCGCTGACCTTGCACGAGGCGCCGCGCCGCCGTCCTCCTATAATTCAGCGGAAAGGGCTCGTCCAAGCGAGGCACCCATGTCGCTTACGCCAGGCGTCGCGGCCTTGTCGGTCGCGGCCACGCTCGCCTATCTCGGGCTCGCGGTGCTCGGCATCGGCGGGTTCGCCGCATTCTTCGCCCATCCCGCGCTGACGGTGGTCGCGATCGCGACGCTCGTGATGACCGTCGTCGCCTTGTTCAGCAGCGCCAACCTGAGCCCCGGCGAGCAGGAGGATCGCGGCAATCGCTGGGTGCTCGCCGCGTTCGGCGCGCTCGGCTTCCTCGCCGCATACGTGCCCGCGTGGACGGACCGCATGGACGTGTGGACCCTCGATGGCGAAACGCTGCGCTGGGCCGGCGTGGCGCTGTTCATCGCCGGCGGCGCGTTGCGCATCTGGCCCGTGTTCGTGCTGGGCCGCCGTTTCAGCGGGCTGGTCGCGATCCAGCCCGGCCATGCGCTCGTGACGGACGGCCTCTACCGCGTGATCCGCAACCCGAGCTATCTCGGCCTGCTCGTCAATTCGCTCGGCTGGGCGCTGGCGTTTCGCGCCGGCGCCGGCGTGCTGCTGACCGTGCTGACGATTCCGCCGCTCGTCGCGCGCATCCGCGCCGAGGAAGCGTTGCTGCGCGCGCATTTCGGGGCCGAGTACGACGCGTACTGCGCGCACACCTGGCGCCTGATTCCCGGCGTCTACTGACCCTTTGCCGTTTGCCGGGGCGGTACGACCGACCGCCGGTTGCATCCGCGCGACGCCGCACGGGGCGATTTCACGGGGCCGGAGCGTATCTGTAACAGCCGCAAACCCGCGCCACGGTGGGTTTGAGCGCCGGTTGTAACGCATTCGGTAACTCTTTCCGCAGCTCACACAACTTGTTACCAGAATCTTCGCGGCAAGCGTCGGGGAGCGATGCTATTCTTCGCCGCAAGCTCTTTGAAATGCATTCGTCCGGCCCCCTGCACAATGTGCGCGGCGATGCCGGCCGGATCAGATCGACGTACAGAGCGAACCCTCGATAATCAGATTGCGAACAAGGAACAATACGGGCATGTGGAAGAAGATCGCCTCCACCCTCGTCGTCGCCGCTCTTGCTGGCGCGACTGCGCTGCCGGCAGCAGCTAACGATTTGAACAACGCCCTTGGCGGCGCGCTCGGCGGGGTTGCCGGCGCGGCGGTCGGCGGCGCGGTCGGCGGCCGCACCGGCTCGGTGATCGGCGGCGCGATCGGCGGCGGCGCCGGCGGCGCGGTGACGGCGAACCGTCACGAGCGCACGGGCGCGATCATCGGCGGCGCGCTCGGCGGCGGTGCAGGCACCGCGGCGGGCAACGCGATGGGCGGCCGCACGGGCGGCCTGCTCGGCGCGGCAGTCGGCGGCGGCGCCGGCGCGGCGCTCGGCGGCAACCTCCAGCGCAACTCGTATGACCGCGACTACGATCGCGGCTATCGTCGCCACAAGCATCGCCGTCACCATCACGACGACTGATCGTGATGCCGGCGTAGCGAGCTGACCCGTCCGGCGTGCGACACGCACACCGGGCGCGAACCACCGCCACGCCCATGCGATGCCCGCCGCGTTTCACGCGCCGGGCATCGCGCAGCACCCCCTCCGCAGATTCTCCCCACGCCACGTCGCGCCACGCGCGTGCGCACCGAACCCGCCATCGATAATGCGATGTGCGCGGCACACTGATTCCTTCTCTACGTTTTCAAACCATGATGGCCGTCTGCCGCGCGTCGACGCTGCGTGCACGCGCCGACATGCGCCGACATGCGCCGACACCCGCCGACACCCGCCGACACGCGCCGACACGCGCCGACACGCGCCGACACGCGCCGACACGCGCCGACACGCGCCGACACGCGCCGACGCCAGCCGACACCCGAGCCACAGTAGTGCGAAATCGAATGGAATCCATCGCGACATTTAATTGGTGAATCGCGAACGACTTCGCTATCGTCAACGCTGCCCGCGCACGGAATCAGACCACGCCCGTTGCCACGCCAGGCCGATCGACGCCGCTGCGTCGCGGCAGGACGGCACGGCCGCCGAGCGCAGCCGCGACCACTCGCCGAACCGGGTGGGCCGTCGCGAACCTGGCCGACCGACCGGAAGCCGACCCGCTTTCACGTTTCCCCGGCAACGGCGTCCTGCCGCCTGCGCGCCCCGCTCGCAGATGCGTCGCAGGACACCGTCGCCGCCGGGGACCGGACCAACCCATTGCCTGGATGCCTTATGTCTAAGACAACGTATTACGCGCCGCATGGCGGCCACCCGCCGCAGACGGACCTGCTGACCGATCGCGCGATGTTCACCGAGGCGTACGCGGTCATTCCGAAGGGCGTGCTGCGCGACATCGTGACGAGCTGGCTGCCGTTCTGGACCAACACGCGCCTGTGGGTGCTCGCGCGTCCGCTGTCGGGATTCGCCGAGACGTTCTCGCAGTACATCGTCGAAGTCAGCCCGGGCGGCGGCAGCGACAAGCCCGAGCAGGACAAGGAAGCCGAAGGCGTGCTGTTCGTCGTCGAAGGCGAAGTCGCGCTGACGCTGCAGGGCACGAAGCACGTGCTGAAGCCGGGCGGCTACGCGTTCATTCCGCCGGGCGCCGCGTGGACGCTGCACAACGTCAGCGACGCCGCCGCGCGTTTCCACTGGATCCGCAAGCGCTACCAGGCCGTCGACGGCATTCCGCTGCCGGAAGCGTTCGTGACCAACGAGCAGGACGTCGAGCCGATCCCGATGCCGGGCACCGACGGCGCGTGGGTGACGACACGCTTCGTCGACATGAGCGACATGCGCCACGACATGCACGTGAACATCGTGACGTTCCAGCCGGGCGGCGTGATCCCGTTCGCGGAAACGCACGTGATGGAGCACGGGCTTTATGTGCTCGAAGGCAAGGCCGTGTATCGCCTGAACCAGGACTGGGTCGAGGTCGAGGCCGGCGACTTCATGTGGCTGCGCGCGTTCTGCCCGCAGGCGTGCTACTCGGGCGGCCCCGGCCGCTTCCGCTACCTGCTGTACAAGGACGTGAACCGTCACATGAACCTGACGCTGAACGCGCCGCGCTGAACGCATCGCGCATTCACGGAATGAAAAACCCGCCGATGCAAGCCGGCGGGTTTTTTTCTGGGTGCTTCGTGCATTGACAGGGAAAATCGCCTGATCTAGTTTACTGGAAATTCCATCCATTAAAATAGATTGCATGGACATCCACACCCGAATCGCCCAACGCGTCCGCGAGCTTCGCGACGCCAGGGGCTGGTCGCTAGACACCCTCGCGGAGCGCAGCGCAGTCAGCCGCTCGAACATCTCGCTGATCGAGCGCGGGCAAAGCAGCCCGACCGCCGTTGTCCTCGACAAGCTGTCCACCGCGCTTGGCGTGTCCGTCGCGTCGCTGTTCGAACCGACGGAGGCTGCCACGTCCGCCGAGCTGTCGCCGCACGCGTCTGCGCGCGAGCAGGCGCGCTGGACCGATCCCGGGTCGGGCTACGTGCGGCGCAACCTGTCGCCGCCTGCGTGGTCGCCGATTCAACTGGTCGAGGTCGAGTTTCCGCCGGGGAAGCAGGTCGCGTACGAAACGGGCATCCGTGATGCCGACATCCACCAGCAGGTCTGGGTCGTCGAAGGCACGATGGAAGTGACCGTCGGCGATCGGCAATGGCAACTCGACACGGGCGACTGCCTCGCGATGAAGCTGGACCAGCCGATCAGCTATCGAAACCCGTCGCGCCGGCCGGCGCGTTATCTCGTCGCACTGTGCAACCTGTCCGCCGACGCACCACGGAGCAAGAAATGAGCGAATCGATCACCGTCCGGCGCGTGGGCCCCGACAGCGTGATGGCTTACATCGACGCCTTGTCGGACATCCTGATCGACTGCGTCGAAGGCGGCGCATCCGTCAGCTTCATGCTGCCGATCGCGCGGCACACCGCCGTGCGGTTCTGGACGCAGGTCGCCGAAAGCGTGATGCGTGACGAGCGAATCCTGCTCGTTGCCGAAGATGCCGGCGGCCGCGTCGTCGGCACCGTGCAGCTGATCACCGCGCAGCCCGAGAACCAGCCGCATCGCGCCGACGTCGCGAAGATGCTGGTCTGCCGAACGGCGCGCAGGCAGGGCGTGGGCGCGCGCCTGATGGCCGCGGCGGACGACGCCGCGCGCACGGCCGGCAAGTCGGTGCTCGTGCTCGACACCGTGACCGGCAGCGATGCCGCGCGGCTGTACGAGCGGGCCGGCTGGCAGCGCGTCGGGGACGTGCCCAACTATGCGTTGATGCCCGACGGCACGTACTGCGGGACGACGTTCTTTCACAGGCAACTGGCCTAGATCCGGCGCGCGACGTCGCGATAGAACGCGTCGATCGCGTCGACCGTCTGCGAGCGCCCCGGCTTCACGGTGCCGGCCGCGCAGGAGCGGGCGGTCGCGTCGAACCTGTTGCGGCTGTCCGGGGACGAAGCCGACCTGGGCCTGAAGCTCGGGCTGTCGCACCACGTGTCGGCCTACGGGCTGCTCGGGTATGGCCTGTCGAGCAGCGCGACCGGCATGGACGCCATCACGCTCGCGGGCCGCCGCCGGCGGTTGACCACCTGCCACCGGCTGCTGCCCCTTTCCTAAATAAAATTCAGCCAGCCCAACTTTGGCTAAAGATTGTTCCGGTTTCGGGGCAACCCTTCGACAATGCGCGCCTTCAGCGACGGATGGCGGCGTGTCGCGCGCCATGCCGCCGCGGCATCGAAGAAGGAACCCGACATGACCGACCACACCGCTCCCACGCCACCGGAATCCGCGCCGCCGCGCCGCCGCCGCTACTGGCGCACGCTCGCGGGCGCGCTGCTCGGCCTGGCGCTCGCGTGCGCCGGCATCGGCGCGTGGACGATCCACCGCATCTGGACGCAGTTGCCGTCCGTCGAGCATCTGGCCGTCTATCGCCCCGCGCTGCCGTTGCGGATCTTTTCCCGCGACGGCGACCTGCTCGCCGAATACGGCGTCGAGCGCCGCGAGTTCGTGCCGCTCGAACGCATTCCGCCGCTGATGCGGCACGCGCTGCTCGCGGCCGAGGATGCGCAGTTCTACCGGCACGGCGCCGTCGACGTCGGCGGGCTCGCGCGCGCGACGTTCGCGAACCTCGTCACCGGGCAGCCGGGCCAGGGCGGCAGCACGATCTCGATGCAGGTCGCGCGCAACTTCTACCTGACCCGCGACAAGGTGCTGAGCCGCAAGCTCGCCGAGATCCTGATGGCGGTCAAGCTCGAACGCGAATACAGCAAGGACAAGCTGCTCGAGCTGTACATGAACGAGATCTACCTCGGCGAGCGCGCGTACGGTTTCGCGGCGGCCGCGTCGGTGTATTTCGGCAAGCCGCTCGACGCGTTGAGCGCGGGAGAAGCGGCGGTGCTCGCCGGCCTGCCGAAGGCGCCGTCGGCGTTCAACCCGGTCGTCAATCCGCCGCGCGCGACCGCACGGCGCAACTACGTGCTCGGCCGCATGCATGCGCTCGGCCAGCTCGACGACGCGACGTACCGCGCAGCCGTCGATGCGCCGATCGCGCTGGCGGCGACGCGGCCGCCCGGCATCCTCGCCGCGCCGTACGTCGCCGAGCGCGCGCGGCGCATGATGGTCGAACGCTTTCACGACGACGCGTACACGCTCGGCCTCGACGTGACGACCACGATCTCGATGCGCGACCAGCGCGCAGCCGAGGCGGCGCTCGCGCGCGCGCTGCGGCGGCCGCCGGCGAAGGCCGATGCGAAGAACCCGCTCGAAGGCGCGCTCGTGTCGGTCGATGCGGCAACCGGCGACATGCTCGCGCTCGTCGGCGGCGCGGATTTCAACCGCAACGTGTTCGATCACGCGCTGCAGGCCTACCGTCAGCCCGGTTCGAGCTTCAAGCCGTTCGTCTATTCGGCCGCGCTGGAGAAGGGCTATTTCCCGGGCGTGCTCGTCGACGACACGCAGCGCACGCTGACGCGGGAGGAAACCGGCGCGATGCCGTGGCGGCCGCGCAATTTCGGCAACCGCTACGAGGGCTTCATCGCGGTGCGGCGCGGCCTCGTGCGATCGAAGAACCTCGTCGCGGTGAGCCTGATGCAGGCGGCCGACGCGCGGTACGTGCAGCAGCATGCGCTGCGCTTCGGGTTCGAAGGGCCGCGCAACCCGGCATCGCTGCCGCTTGCGCTCGGCGCAGGCGCCGTCACGCCGCTCGCGCTGGCGAGCGCGTACGCGGTGTTCGCGAACGGCGGGATGCGGATGGAGCCGCGCCTGATCGCGTCGGTGAAGCAGCGGCACGGCGGCGTGCTGTACGACGCACCGGCTGCCGCCGGCGCGCGTGTCGTCTCCGCGCGCAACGCGTTCGTGATGGACAGCATGCTGCGCGATGTCGTGCGCGCGGGCACCGCGCGCGGCGCGCTCGCATTGCGTCGCGACGATGCGGCCGGCAAGACGGGCACCTCGAACGGCTCGAAGGACGTATGGTTCGCCGGCTACTCGTCCGGCGTCGCCGCGGTGGCGTGGCTCGGCTACGACACGCCGCGCAGCATGGGGCGCGCAACCGGCGCGACGCTCGCGTTGCCGGTGTGGCTCGACTATATGAAAACGGCGGTCGACGGCCGCGCGCCGGTGGATCGGGCGCCGCCGTCCGACGTCGCGCTCGTCGACGGCGATTTCGTCTACGCGGAATACACGCGCGGCGCCTGCACGTCCGACGTGCCGCCGTTCGTGCGCAGCGATTTCGCATGCGGGGCCGTGCGTGCGGCGGGCGCGTCCGCCGCGGCCGCGGACGCACCTGCGGCGGATCGCGACGCGACGCCCGCGGCGGTCGACGCCGCCGAGCGCGAGCGCGTGCTCGACCTGTTCCGGACCAACGACTGAGGCGGCGCGACATGCATACGCTGTACCTGATTGCGATCGTCGCCGAGGCGATGTCGGGCGCGCTGATGGGGATGCGGCGCGGGATGGACCGCTTCGGGCTCGCGTTCGTCGGCGCGGTCACCGCGCTCGGCGGCGGCACGGTGCGCGACGTGCTGCTCGGCCACTATCCGCTCGGCTGGATCGCGCATCCAGAATATCTCGTCATCACGCTCGCCGCGGCGACGTTCGCGTCGTGGGCGGCGCGGCACCTCGCGCGGATGAAGACGCAGTTCGTCACGGTCGATGCGGTCGGCCTCGCGGCGTTCACGATCATCGGCTGCGACATCGGCGCGGCGACCGGCCACGCGCCGATCATCGTCGTGCTGGCCGGCGCGATCACCGGCGTGTGCGGCGGGATGCTGCGCGACCTGCTGTGCAACGAGATGCCGCTGATCCTGCGGGAGGAGCTGTATGCGAGCGTCGCGTTCTGCACGGGCGCGCTGTATGTCGGGATGCAGCACCTGGGCATCGATGCCGATGGGGCGACGGTGATTGCGCTGGCCGCCGGCTTCGCGATGCGGATGCTCGCGGTGCGCCAGGGCTGGAAGATGCGGACGTTCGGCGTGGCCGACGTCGAGCGTTGAGGGCGGGCGTGCCGGCGCTCAGTCGGCCTGCATGACCTGAAACACGTTGCCCTCCGGATCGACGCCGTCATACATCCGGTACGCGAAGCCGTCGGAGCGCTTGAGATCCCGCACGGTGATGCCGTCGCCGGCGAGCCGCGCGCGGTGCGCATCGAGGCCCGACGCGATCGAGAAGACGAGCTTGACGTTCGTGTGGCGAGGTCGATCGACGGACGCTGCGCCGCGGAAGGCCGGGCCCGCGAGATGCAGCGCCAGTTCGACCTTGCCTGCATCGAGCACGATCCATTCGTCCTCGATTTCCTCGACGATCGGCAAGTCGAAGTATTGCTGGTAGAACGATTTGAGCAGCGCGACGTCGTGGACGTAGAGCATCACGCGGGTCATGGGAATCGGCATGTCAGTCTCCTGTCGTGGTTGGCGTTACGGTGGGTCTTTCGAATGCGATCCGCTCGGGTTGCACGACGCTGGCTCATGACGTCGCGGATATCGTGCGTATCGATTGCCGAGCCGAGTACCGGCGCCCTCACGCCGGCACCATCACCGGTGGCGCACCGTCGCCGGCATCGACCATCTTCACGGAGAATCCATAGCAGCGCGCGATGTGCGCGGGCGTCATCACGTCGCGCGGCGCGCCGTGCGCGACGATGGTGCCGCCCGCGAGCATCGCGATGCAGTCCGCATGACGGGCGGCGAGGTTCGGATCGTGGACGATCGCGAGCACGCCGAGCCGCCATTCGCGCGCGACCGTGCGCACGGTGTCGAGCAGCCGGTGCTGGTGCGCGAGATCGAGCGCGGCGGTCGGTTCGTCGAGCAGCAGATAGCGGGGCAGCGCCGTGCCGCCATCGTCGCCGGGCCACAACTGCGCCAGCACGCGCGCGAACTGCACGCGCGCGAGTTCGCCGCCGGACAGCGTCGTGACGTCGCGGCCGACGAGCGCATCGGCGCCCGCGCGTTCGAGCGCACACCACGCGATCTCGCGGTCCCGCCGGGACGCTGCGCCGCTGCGGCGCGCATGCGGATAGCGGCCGAGCAGCACGACTTCGTCGACGCTGAACGGGAACGCCGGCTGGGCGGCCTGCGGCAGCACGGCGCGCAGGCGGGCGAGCCGGGGCGCGTCGATGCGCGCCAGCGGTTCGCCGTTCAGCGTGACGGCGCCGGACACGCGCGCGCCGGCCGGCGATCCGCTGCCCGTCAGCTCGCCGGCCAGGGCTTTCAGCAGCGTGCTTTTGCCGGCGCCATTGCGGCCGAGCAGCGCGGTGACGCGGCCGGGTTCGATCGACAGCGACACGTCGCGAAGGATGGCGGCGCGGCGCCGGGAGACGTCGAGTTGATGGGCGATGAGCATGGTCGGGAACGGATGGCGCGCGTCAGGACGCGGCGGGCGCCGCCTCGGAAATGTGCCAGAGCACGCCGGACGGATCGAACAGGAACGCGACGCGTCGTCCCCACGGCTGCATCGCCGGCGCGATCGGCGCGTTGAGCGCATAGCGTTCGGTCAGCCACAGCGAATCGATGTGCCGCCACCATGCATCGAGATCGCCGACGACCATCTGCAGCATGGTGTTGTTCGCATGCGCAGGTTCGTAGAAATCCTGCAGCAGGATGCTGTGCCGGCCGAACAGCAGCTCGGCGATGCCTTCGCCGTCGTAGGCCAGCGTGAAGCCGAGTTCGAGATAGAAGCGCTTGCTCGTGTCGAAATCCCGGGACGGGACGAACGGGCGCAGTGCGTTGATCGTCGAGGCAAGCGATGACAAGTGAGTCTCCGGCAAGGTGGATCGGTTCATCGGGGATGGGCGGCGACATGATCTCCGGCGCGCTCATCCCCCCAGCGCGCCGCGGCTTTTCCACAGCAGCGCGAGAAAGAATGGCGCGCCGAGCAACGCGGTCAGCACGCCGAGCGGAATCTCGGCCGGCGCGGCCACGGTGCGCGCGGCGAGATCGGCGACGAGCGTCAGCAGCGCGCCGAGCAACGCGGCGCCGGGCAGCACGACGCGCTGGTCGGGGCCGCACGCGAGCCGCACGCAGTGCGGCGCGACGAGCCCGATGAAGCCGATGATCCCCGCGCATGACACGAGCGCGCCGACGGCCAGCGCGACCGCGACGAGCACGCGCCGCTTGAGCCGCTGCACCGGCACGCCGAGATGCAGCGCCTCGGTTTCGCCGAGCTGCAGTGCGTTCAGCGCATCGCGTTCGCGCGCGAGCAGCGCGCAGCCGATCGCGACGCAGGGCGCGACCGCCGCGAGCGCCGGCCATTGCGCGCCGCCGAGGCTGCCGAGGCTCCAGAAGGTCAGCGAGCGCAGCTGCGCATCGTCGGCGATGAACGTGAGCAGCCCGATCGCCGCGCCGACGAGCGCGTTGATCGCGATGCCGGCGAGCAGCAGCAGCGGCAGCGCGAGCCGGCCGCGCGACGCGGCGAGCCGGTAGACGAGCGCCGCGACCGCGAGCGCGCCCGCGAATGCGGCGACGGGCAGCGCGGCGGCGCTCGCATGCGCGGCGAACAGCGCGGGGCCGAGCACGATCGTCGTCGTCGCGCCGAGCGCCGCGCCGCTCGACACGCCGACGAGCCCCGGATCCGCGAGCGGATTGCGGAACAGCGCCTGCATCGCCGCGCCCGCCGCGCCGAAGCCGCCGCCGACCAGCAGCGCGAGCACGACGCGCGGCGCGCGGATCTCGAACAGCACCGCGCGTGCCTGCTGCGCGGCGGCGTCGCCGGTCAGCGCGGCCCAGGCTTGCGCAGGCGGAATGCGATACGCGCCCACGCACAGCGCGACGAGCGCGGCAATGAGAACCAGGACGGCGAGCGCCGCCAGCGCGTAGGGCGCGAGGCGGCGCGACGCGCCGATGCGCAGGGCGCCGGACGACGGTGCGTGCGATGACGCGGAAAGGGGCGAAGCATGTGCGGGCATCGGATCGATCCGGAATCAGGCGAGCGCATCCGACAGGCGTCGGTGCAGCGTCGTGACGGCAAGCGGCAGGCGCGGGCCGAAACCGAGCAGCAGCAGCGCGTCGAGTGACACGACGCGCTGCGCGCGGCCGGCCGGCGTCGCGGCGAACCCGGGCGCCGCGAGCAGCGCGGCGCGGCCGCCCACCGCGGCGAGCCCTTCGTCGGAAATCAGCACGACGTCCGGCGCTGCGGCGGCGAGCGCCTCGGTCGTCAGCGGCTTGTAGTGGTCGAAGCCCTGCATCGCGTTGCGTGCGCCCGCATAGCGGATCATCGCGTCGGCGGCGGTGCGCTGGCCGGCGGCGAGCGCCTGGTTGCCGGTGTGATTGAGCACGAACAGCACGCGCGGCGCCGCCGCGCCGCCGGGCGGCCGCGCGGCAACCGCATCGCGCGCGGCCTGCCAGTCGCGGTCGAAGCGCTGCAGCAGCGCCGCGCCCGCGTCGCGCACGTCGAGCGCCTGCGCGACGCCTGTGATCTTCGTGCGCACTGAATCGACGTCGTGGCGCTCGTCGAAGGCCGTCACCGTGACGCCGGCGCGCTTCACCTGCGCGAGCGCGGCGGGCGGCCCGGCCTCGGCCGACGCGAGCACGAGGTCCGGGCGCAGCGACAGCAGGCCTTCGGCCGACAGCGCGCGCTGATAGCCGACCTTCGGCAGGCGGCGCGCGGCGTCCGGATAGGTGCAGGTCGTGTCCGCGCCGACGAGCCGGAAGCCCGGCGTATCCGCGCCGCCGAGCGCGAACGCCGTTTCCGCGAGCGCGCCGCCGATCACGACGACGCGCTTCGCCGGCGCCTGCGCGTGCCCGCGGCCAGGCAGCACGCCCGCGAGCGCGCCGGCCGCCGCGCTCGCGAGCACGATGCGGCGCTGCCGGTTGAACGGGGCACGGCTCATTGCGCGTCTCCGCGCGACGTGTGCGGCAGGCTCGCGACGAGCGCGCGCCAGTCGTCGCGTTCCGGCCGGCCCGGCTTGCGTTCGCCGAACAGCAGCGCGACGTGCTCGCCCTGCCGGTCGAACAGCTCGACCGACGTGACGATGCCGTCGCTCGTCGGTTTCTTCACGACCCACGCGGCGGCGATCATGTCCTCGCGCACGTGCAGGTTGAAGCCCGGATCGAGCACGTTGATCCACGTGCCCATCTCGCGGACGTTCGCGACCGGCCCCGTATGGATCTGGATCATTCCCGCGTTGCCGACGAACACCATGATCGGCTGCCCGCTGCCGGCCGCGTGTTCGAGCGCGTGCCGCAGCGCGCGCGTGTCGACCGGGTACGCGTACTGCGGCTCGGCGAGCCGCAGCGCCTGCAGGCGGCTCACGCCGAAGCGCTGCGTGATGCCGAAGAACTGGTGCGTGTCGGTCATCGCGTCCCACGCCGCGCGGAAGCCGGCGACGTCGATCTCGGTGTCGGCGCGCTCGGGCGCCTTCGGCACGGCCGGCGTGACCGCGAGCCCCGGTTCCTGCCGCGGCGCGCGCCAGCGCTCGACGAACGCGTCGAAGGCCGCGTGATCGCTGTGCGCGCGCAGATAGACCTTGTGGATCGCGTCGCCGTGCGCGTCGAAGAACTGCAGGCTCTTCAGCGTGCCGTGCGCGGTCTCGTCGCGCACCGCGAACGCCGATGCCCAGTGACGGTAGAAGATGCGCAGGTCGATGTCGCCGAGCGCGAGGCCGACCGGCCCGTCGTGGCTCATCTGCGCATACTCGCCGTCCTTCTCGTGGACGGCCGCTTCGTTGCGCGTGAGCGCCATCACGCGGCCGAGCCGCGGCATGTCCTCGAACATCGCCGGGAAGCGCGCGTCGAGCCGCACGACGTGCTCGCCGACGAACGCGGCGAGCGCTTCGCCTTCGCTGACGCCGAGCGCCTGCGCGGCGTCGCGGTTGCGCAGCTGGCGCTCACGCTTGAGCTGGACGAACGCGTCGCGCAGCGCGGCGGCCGAACGCGTATGCGGGGCCGGTTGGGCGGGAATGGCGGATTGCATCATGTCGGACTCCTTCGGGTGACGGATGGGGAAGGCAGGCAGGCGGCGCGCATCAGAAATCGACCTTCATGCTGACGGCGACGGTGCGCCCGGGGGCGGAATACGCGTCGAGCACCTGCGAATCGGCGGCAATGCCGCGCACGTCCGACCAGTTCCAGTATTTGCGGTCGAACAGGTTGCGAATGCCGATCGTGGCGCTCACGTGCTTGTTGAAGCGATAGCCGCCACGCACGTCGACGACGAGCGACGACGGCGGCGCGAAGCACGGCTTGTTCGTCTGCGAGCACGCGCCGGCCGGGATGTCCTTGTCGCGCTTCGCGGCCTGGAACAGCAGGTCGGTCTGCAAGAACCAGCGCTCGCCCGGCTCGTAGCGCACGCCGAACACGGCCGAGAACGGGTTGACCGTGTCGAGCGGCTGGCTGGCCGCGCCGTTGTTCTGCGTCGAGCCCTTCGTGAAGGCCAGCGCGGTCTTCAGCGTGATGCCGTTCGGCATGATCCATTCCGCGCGGCCTTCGAGGCCGTGGATGCGGGCGTCGGCGAAGTTCACGTACTGGAACACGAACGGATCGTTCGGCCGGCCGGCGCCCGCGATCGTGGTGCGCGAGATGAAGTTGCGGTAGCGGCCCGTGAACGCGGCGGCGCTATAGCGCACCACGCCGTAGCCGGTGCCGGCCTTGCCGCGCAGGCCCGCTTCGAACGTGTCGCTCGTTTCGGGCTTCAGGTCCGGATTGCCGATCGACGTATAGCCGAACACCGGGTTCGAGAAGCTGCTGTTGACCTGGTCCGGCGTCGGCGTGCGGAAGCCGTGCGCGTACTGCACGTACGGAATCAGCGCGGGCGTGATCTCGTACAGCACCGCGACGCGCGGCGACAGTTCGCGCGCGCTCGACGACACGGCCTTGCCGGTGAACAGCGGATCGTTCGCGCTCGGGCTCAGCCGGTACGCGTCGAAGCGCAGCCCCGGCGTGACGAGCAGCCGCCCGTAGCCGATCTGGTCCTGCACGAACGCGCCGAGCAGCGTGTAGTCGGTGTCCGGGAATGCCTTGTTCGGGAATGCCTCGCCGACGCCCGGCACCGTGCCGTCGCGGAAGTTCTTCACGCGCGACAGGCTGCCGTCGACGCCATATATCAGCTTGTGCGCGAACGGGCCGGTCGAGAACGCGCTTTCCGCGAACGCGGAGCCGCCGAACGTGTGCTCCGCGTAGCGGTTGTTGCGCGAGCGCGAGCGCAGCGTGCCGCCGCGCGTCTCGAACGCGAACTGATCCTGCGTCGCTTCCTGGTAGTAGAACTGCGCATGCGCGGTCTGGAACCAGCGGAGCGTGTCGTCGCGGAAGTCGTAGTCGACGCTGAAGCGGTTGCGTTCGAGGCGGTCCTGCGTCGTGAGGCCGAGCGTCTGCGGCGGGTTGATCGCGGACAGCACGTTCGTGTTGATGCGCCGCTGCACGGTTTCCGCGGTGAGCCTGATCGTGTCGCGCGAGGTCGGCGTCAGCACCAGCTTGCCGAGCAGCGATTCCGAGTACACGTCCTGCGGATTCGACGTCGTGCGCAGCGTGCTCGCGCTGTTGTTGCCGCCGCGCGTGTCGATCTCGTGGCCGCGCCGGCCGTCGGCGATGATCATGCCCTGCACGCGATCGTTGCCGGCCGCGGCCGACACCGTCGCGCCGATGCTGCGGTCGGCCGAGTCGTAGCTCGGCCGGAACGAGAAATAGTAAGGTTTCCGATAGATCGACAGCAGGTCTTGCGGATCCTTCGTGATGAAGTTCACCGCGCCGGTGAGGCCGTCGCTGCCGTACAGCGCCGATGCGGGCCCGCGCAGGATCTCGATGCGCTTCAGCGTGTCGAGGTCGGCGTAGTCGCCGCGGCCCGCTTCGAGCGGGCCGAACGAGAACGCGTTCGGCAGGCGGATGCCGTCTTCTATCAGCAGCACGCGGTTGCCTTCGAGGCCGCGGATGTTGATGCTCGAATCGCCGTCGCGGCCGCCGCCTTGCGCGGCGCCGCCGGGCCGATAGGCGGTGCGGCGCACGGTGACGCCCGGCTCGTAGCGCAGCGCGTCCTTGATGTTCGCGGCCTGCTGTTCCTCGAGGTCCTCGTCGGTGATCACCGACACGGAGGCGGCGGTGCGGCTCGCCGCGGTCGCGGTGCGGGTGGCCGTGACGGAGACGGGGTCGAGCAGCGCGGGATTGCCGCGCGCCGACGCGGCGAGGATGGCGGCAGGGGGCGGCGTGGCGCCTTGCGGCAAGGATTCGGCGAAAGCCGGCGCGACGGACAGGCCGACGGCGCCGAACAACGCGGCGCAAATCGGCCGCCGCGCCAACGTAGAGCAATGCACAGGTGGTCTCCCAGTGATGAAACAAGCCCGGAGGCTGGCTGGGTGACGCGTTCACCTGGCTGGCCCGTCCGCGCGATGGGGCGGACGGCTGGTTGATGAAAGGAAAGCGATGAAACTTGTCGAAGTGTAAATGAGAATTATTATCAATACAAGATTCGACGAGCCGGCGGGAATGCGCGCAACGGCGGCGACATGCTTCGGCGGGAGGCGGGGTGACGCGAACGATTGGATGGGCGCGGCCGGCGAGCGGGGCCTGCAGCGCGCGCGATCGACGGCCCGGCGCATCGGGCATGCCGGGCCGGTTAGGCGTGCGATGCCGCCGCCCGCGCGCGCCGCAGGCAACGACGCCGCGCTACGACAGCGATTCGACGCGGATCAGCAGGCTGCGCGCGTGCGCGATGAATGCGTCGTGCGTGTCGCGGTCGCCGCGGGCTTCGAGATGGGCTTCTTCGGCGAACGCGATCTGCTCGGCGAAGATCTCGGCGAGCGCGCGGCGTTCGTCGAGGGGAAGCGCGCGAATCATCGAGACGATCAGTAATTCCTGCGCGCGGAGCATGCCGGACAGCGATTGAACGTTCATGCCGACCTCCTCGGTCGATGCGGCGCCGGGCGCCGATCTTTCCATACTAGGCGGTCGCCGGCACTGCGGAAAAGCGCGCGCGCCGGGATGCGGAAGGAACCGGGGAGGTCAGCTCGCGGCGGTGGCCGTCTGGGCGCTGCGCACGACTTGCGCGACCCGTTCGACGAATTCGACGTCGACGCTCGACAGCGCCTCGCGCTTGCCGTCGGGCATGTCGACGATGAGCCGGTAGGTCACGTCCTGCGTCAGCCACGCGAGGTAGCCGACCACCGCCAGCATCACGCCGACGACGAGTGCGGCGCTCGAACCGTAAAGGCCGCCCGCGGCAGCCGACACGGCGCCGATCAGCGAGATGAGCGACGGGACGAGTTTGTTCTTGGGAATGGTGACGACGTCGACGTGGCGAATGTCACGCAGCGGGAAGACTTGCCCGGCGGCCGACAGGCCGTTGCGCGTGACCATCACGCCGCGTTCGTTGAATGCGTTTTCCATCGTGTGTGGCGTGGACGAAAACGCGCAGCGTAGCAGACTTCATGGCCGCGATGCACGGGACGGAGTGCCGCACGGGGCGGCAGGGCATCAGAATTGCAGCCGGCCGTCGCCGTACAGGCGGCCCGGCACGTGCGACGCGACCAGTTCGGCGATTTCCGCATCGGTGCACTCGGCGGGCACGATCTGGCGTCGTGCAGGCGCGTCGAGATGCATCGTCCATTCGACGAGCCGGTACGGGCGCCCCCACGGGCGCTGCATCTCGACCGACACGCGGCAGCTCTGGACGGGCAGCGAGTGCTCGCGCGTCAGAATCGCATGCAGATGGCTGAAAACGGTATCTTCGATCATCGTAGCCTCCGATCCTGTCTCGTGGTGGCCGGCCGTGTTGCCGGTGTAAAAAAAAAGCCGCCGATGCTCAGGCGGCCAACAGGGGGGGTGAGAGCATCCTCTCAACCCAGAATTAAGCGAAACTTAAAAGCCCATAAAAAAACGCCCCGCCGGAGAGCGGGGCGTTCTTGCCGTCGTGATCCGCGTGTTAAGCGGATGCTTTAGAACTTGTGGCGGATACCGACGCGAGCGGCGATTTGGTTCGACGAGTTCGTGCCCGACGTGCCGAAGTAGCTCGACGAGTTGGAACCGATCTGTGCCTGCACGCCGTCGCCCGATGCTTTCTGGTAGATCACGAGGCCGTACACGTCGGTACGCTTGCTGAGTGCGTAGTCGAGCGCGAGGTTGCCCTGGTTCCAGTGAGCCGAACCGCCGTTTTGCGTCGCGTTCGTGTACGTGTAGCCCGCAGCAGCCGACAGGGCCGGCGTGAGTGCGTACTTCAGGCCGGCTTCATAGGCGTTGTAGAACGTGCCGCCCGTGCCCGAGACCGTGGAGAATTGCGTGCGCGTCCACAGCGCCCATGCCGTCGCCGGGCCCCAGACGTAGCGGCCGCCAACGCCATACGTGCGCAGGTCGCGGACGTTGCCCGTGCTGACGTTCGCAATCGTCGTCGAGATTGCCGGGGCCGACTGGCTCGGGAAGCGGATGTCCGTGTAGGCGGCGCCGACCGAGAACGGGCCGTTCGCGTAGTTCAGGCCGAAGCTGTATGCACGCGACGAACCGCCCGAGTTCGTGGCGCCCGTGCCTGCTGCGCCGGCGAAATTCGTCGAGTTCGAAAAGCCGTACAACGCGCCGAACGTGAAGCCTGCGTAGTTCGCGCTCTGGAACTTCACTGCGTTGTTGATGCGGCTCGACGTCAGCTGGTCGACGTCGTTGGCGTGGTAAGCGTAGTTGCCTGCAACCGTGTTGCCGCCGGTCGAGTAGTTCGCGCCGAGCACGTCGGTCGAGAACGAGTACTGGCGACCGAACGTCAGCGTGCCGTACTGAGCCTGGCTCAGGCCGACGTATGCCTGACGGCCGAACATCGCGCCGCCCTGGCCAGCCGCGCCGGTGCCGACGTTGAAGCCGTTTTCGAGCACGAAGATCGCCTTCAGGCCACCGCCGAGGTCTTCCGTGCCGCGCAGGCCCCAACGGCTGCCTTGCGCAATGCCGTCATCGAACTTGAACAGCTTGCTGCCCGGGACCGTCCCGGTCTTGGCGCTGTGGTTCACGTAGCTGACACCTGCATCGATAAGGCCATACAGCGTGACGCTGCTTTGTGCGTGTGCCGCGCTGGCCGTTGCTGCGAGGATGGCGGCGGTCAACAGTTTCTTGTTCAAAGGATTCTCCGAGCGAGTAAATGGCGTGTCCAGTTGCGGTTCCGGCGCTCTGGCGGCGCTCTTACGGACCGGCCGCAACTTTATCGGGACGTCACGTAATGTATGTGACAGCTCTTGTCATATTTAATGAGTGTGGCGCCGATGCGACACCAAATCATGCCCGAATGCCCGTGCGGCGGTTATGCCGATTTCGGCTGACGTTTGATTCCGTGGAGGAATATGGTCATGAAATAAGCTTCGTTGGAGGCGATCCGGCCCCATGCGACGATGCGCGTTCATACAACGACACGGGACAGAGGACACCCCCCATGCGACGCTCGAACTGGTTGACCGGCCTTGCCGCCCTCGGTGCGGCCCTGATGCTCGCGGCGCCCGGCGCGCACGCGGAACCGCAGACACTGAAGGTCGGCACGATGAGCGGCCCCGACGCCGACATCTGGGCCGAAGTGACGAAGGTGGCCGCGCGCGACGGCCTCGCGCTCAAGATCGTCGAATTCAACGACTACGTGCAGCCGAACGCCGCGCTCGACGCCGGCGATCTCGACGCGAACGGCTTCCAGCACCAGCCGTTCCTCGACAGCCAGATCAAGCAGCGCGGCTACAAGATCGTCAACGCCGGGCTGACGTACACGATGCCGATGGGCTTCTACTCGAAAAAGCTCAAGTCGCTCAAGGACTTGCCGGTAGGGGCGAAGGTCGGCATCCAGAACGACCCGTCGAACGGCAACCGCGCGCTGTTGCTGCTGCAGAAATACGGCGTGATCAAGCTGAAGCCGGGCGCCGGCACGAACGGCGTGAACGCGACGCCGCTCGATGTTGCCGAGAACCCGAAGAAGATCAAGCTCGTCGAGCTCGATGCCGCGCAGCTGCCGCGCGCGCTGCCGGACCTCGACGCCGCGTCGATCAACACCGACTACGCGGTGAAGGCGGGGCTGACGCCGAAGAAGGATGCCATCGCGGTCGAGGATCTGAAGGGGCCGTATGCGAACCTGATCGCGGTGCGCGCGCAGGACAAGGACAAGCCGTGGGTGAAGAAGCTCGTCGCGGCATATGAATCGAACGACGTGCGCAAGTTCATCGACGCGAAGTTCGGCGGCGCGATCATCCCGGCGTTCTGACCGTACCTGCCTTCCCGCGAAAACGACATCGCCCGCGCAAGCGGGCGATGTGCTTTTGTCGACAGGAAAGCCGGCGGCCGGCGCCGCGGTTCAGGCCAACCGATCAGGCCGACCGATCAGGCCAACCGATCAGGCCGACCGATCAGGCCGACCGATCAGGCCGACCGATCAGGCCAACCGATCAGGCCGACCGATCAGGCCGACAGCAGCGAGCCGGTGCGGATCGGCGTCGCGCCGGCGATGCGCGCGACTTCCATGCCGGCCGTTGCGAAGCGCACGACCTGGCGCGCATACAGCACGCCCGACACGCTGCTCTTCAACGTGACGACGCGATCGGTCAGCGGATCGACGATGTCGGCCACTTCCTGCCCCGCCTCGATCCACGCGCCGACCGGCGTGCGGAACACGATCACGCCCGACACCGGCGCGACGAGCGGATCGGTGCCCGCGAGCGGCGTCGCCGGATACGCGAGCGGCGGCAGCGGCGCGGGCGTGCCGTCGATCACGCCGCGCCCGGTCAGGTATTCGACGATCGCCTGCGCGTCCTTTTCCGCGAATTCATACGACACGTCGCGCTCGCTGCGCAGCTCGACGGTGACCGAGATCGCGCCGTTCGGAATCGGGAAGCGGTCGCCGAAGCGCGCGCGCAGATCCGACCAGCAGAAGCTGTGGATCTCGTCGAACGGGTTGCCGACCGAGTTCAGCGCGAGCAGCGACGCCTGCGAATCGAGATAGCGTGCGAGCGGCTCGACGTCCTGCCACAGATCGGGGTTCGTATACAGGTGCATCACCGCGTCGTTGTCGCAGTGCAGGTCGAGCACGATGTCGGCGTCGTGCGACAGCTTCTGCAGCGCGAGGCGCTGCGATTCGAGCTCGGTGCGCGGCGCCTGCTCGTCGAGCGCTTCGCGCATCGCGGCGCGCACGACCGCGACGTTGCGCTGCGCGTCGCCCGTCAGGCGCGATTCGACGCGCGGCAGCACGAGCGCCGCGAGATCGTAGAAATTGCGGTTGAAGTTCTGCATCGAGCCGAGCTCGAAGCGGCCGAGGTGATCGCCGAACACGTGCTGCGCGAGGCCGATCGGGTTCGGCACCGGCACGATCACGATTTCGCCGCGCAGCTTGCCGGCGCTCTCGAGCGCGGCGATCTTGCGGCGCAGCAGCGTGGCGACCAGCATGCCGGGCAGCTCGTCGGCGTGCAGCGACGACTGGATGTAGATCTTCTGGCCGCCGCGCGGGCCGTAGTGAAAGCTCGTGATCTGGCGTTCGGTGCCGACGGCGGGGGAAATCAGCGGATGGGTCTGCGTTTGCATGATGAGGGAGTGCGGCGCAGCCGCGAATGATCCGGTGTGCGTGGAAGATCGATTGTACGTTGCCTGTCGCGAACCCATCAAACCGGTGCCGGATCGACGGTTTTTTCCTTTCGAATCATCCGCTTGGTGCGGAAAAAAACACATCCCGCAGCGCGCGTGCATAAAAAAACGGGCTCCTCGCGGAGCCCGTCTGCGTGCGCGGAAATTGCGCGCGGCTTACTTGCCGTAGACGTCGAAATCGAAGTACTTCTTCGCGATCTTGTCGTACGTACCGTCCTTGCGCATGTCGCCGATCGCCTTGTCGATCTTCGCCTTCAGGTCGGTGTCTTCCTTGCGCAGGCCGATGCCCGCGCCGTTGCCGAGCGTCTTCGGATCGTCGATGTCGCCGCCGGCGAACTGGAAGTCCTTGCCGCGCGCGGTCTTCAGGAAGCCGATGTCGGCCTGCACCGCGTCCTGCAGCGCGCCGTCGAGGCGGCCCGCGATCAGGTCGGCGTAGACCTGGTCCTGGTTCTGGTACGGCACCACCGTCGCGCCGGCCGGCGCCCAGTAGGTCTTCGCGTACGTTTCCTGGATCGTGCCCTGCTCGACGCCGATGCGGTGGCCCTTCACCGACTTCGCGTCCGGCATCAGCGACGAACCCTTCTTCGCGACGAGGCGCGTCGGCGTGTTGAACAGCTTCGCCGAGAACGCGATCTGCTCCTGGCGCGCCGGCGTCATCGACATCGACGACAGCACGCCGTCGAACTTGCGTGCCTTCAGCGCCGGAATCATGCCGTCGAAGTCATTCTCGATCCACACGCACTTCGCCTTCAGGCGCGCGCAGATTTCGTTGCCGAGGTCCACGTCGAAGCCGACGACCTTGCCGTCCGGGCCTTTCGATTCGAAAGGCGGGTAGCTTGCGTCGACGCCGAAACGCACGGTGGTCCAGTCCTTTGCGTATGCGCTGCCGGCCGATACGGCGAGCAGGGCAACCGTCACAGCCGCAAGAATTTTTTTCACTCGGTGACTCCTCGTTTTGTTCGATGGGTGCGCGGTTGTGCCGCGCCGTAAGCGTTCGGCCCGGCGCGGCTTCGCGTCGGACAGTCCGTTTCGCCCGCCCGATAGGGGCGCACGACGTGCGGAGATTATCAAGACAAAATACCGCCGGTGCGCCTAGGACATGCCCCGATAGTCGCCGGACGGGCCGGACGGCGGCGCGGTAAAGCTTGCGCGACCGTTTCAAGGAAAGGAACGATTCAGCCCAGCGTTTCGTTGACCGCCCGCTGCAGGCACGCGACGAACTCGCTGACGGCGGGCGTCGGCAGCAGGTCGCGCCGCGCGAGGATCGACAGGTCGAAGCGCGGCAGGGTTTCGTCGAGCTCGGCGGTGCGGATGCCGAGCGGCGCGACCATTGCCGCGAGCGGGCGCGTGAAGCAGCCGATCACGTCCGAGCGCGCGACGAGCCCGAGCGTCACCGCGAACGACATCGGCGAGCGCAGCAGGCGTTTCGGCCGCGGCAGGCCGCGCGCGTCGAACATCGTCAGCATCACGCTGTGCGGAAACTGGTCGGCGCCGACTGTGACGATCCATTCGGCATCGAGCAACTCCTCCAGCCGGCGCGCGTGTGCGAGCGGGTGGCCTTCGCGCATCACGACGGTGAATTCGGTCGAGAACAGTGGCCGCTGCGTGAATTCGCGGTCGAGCGTCGGGACATGGTGCATTGCAGCGATGTCGAGCGTGCCGTTGCGCAATTGCGCGAGCGCGTCCGGCACGGTCACTTCTTCCAGATGCAGGCTCACGTTCGGCATCGACCGGCGGAACGCCGTCACCGCGTGCGGCAGCGCCGTCAGCGCAATCGACGGCATCGTGCCGAGCGCGACGCGCCCCGACATTTCGCCCTTCACCTGCTCGACCGCCTCGACGGTGCGGCGCATGTCGCCGAGCAGCTGCTCGGCGCGCGGCAGCAGCGCGTGGCCGCAGGCGGTCAGCTCGACGCCGCGCACGCTGCGCACCAGCAGCTCCGCGCTGAGCGCCGTTTCCAGCTCGCGGATCGTGTGCGTGATCGCGGGCTGCGTGACGCCGAGCTCGCGCGCGGCGGCGCGCAGGCTCCGGTGGTGCGCGGCCGACACGAAGGCCTGGAGCTGCGCGATGTTCAGGGGGCTGCGGATGCGGGTCATGAGTCGGGTCCGGAAACGCGTGAAGGCCCGGGTGCGGCATCGGGCGGGAAGGTTGCGCGGCGGCGTGCGTGCGCAAGCGGGATGTTCATTGCGCGCTACGTGCCCGACCGGGCCCGGAACGCCTGCCGATACCGCTGCGGCGAGGTGCCGACGATGCGCGCGAAGCGCTCGCGGAAGGCGGTGACCGAGCCGAAGCCGGCCTCCGTCGCGACATGTTCGATCGACCGTTCGGTGATTTCCAGCAGCTGCTGCGCATGCCGGACGCGCGCGGTCTGAAGCCATTGCAGCGGCGACGTGCCCGTTTGCGCGTGAAAGCGCCGCGTCAGCGTGCGCACGCTCATCGACGCCTGGCGCGCCATCGCGTCGAGCGTGAGCGGGCGGTGCAGGTTCGCGTGCAGCCAGTCGATCAGGTCGTGCAGCCCTTCGGCGCCGGCCGGGCCGCCGGTCGAACGGCCGGTTCGACGCTCAGGGGCGATGAACTGCGCCTGCCCGCCTTCGCGCATGCGCGGCGTCACCGCGCAGCGGGCGGCGTCGGCGGCGACCGCCGCGCCGTAGTCGGCCTGGATCATGTGCAGGCACAGATCGATGCCCGCCGCCGCGCCGGCCGACGTCAGCACCTGGCCGTTGTCGACGAACAGCACGTTCGGATCGACCGACACGCGAGGATAGCGGCGCGCGAGTTCCGCGGCCGCGAGCCAGTGCGTCGTGGCGCGCAGTCCGTCGAGCAGCCCCGCCTCCGCGAGCACGAACGCGCCGGTGCAGATCGACGCGATCCGGCAGCCGCGCTCGGCTGCTGCCCGCAGCGCCGCGAGCACGCGGCGCGACGTGGGCGCCAGCGGCGTGGACGTGCCGGGGACGACGATCGTATCGGCATCGTCCAGCCCGTCGAGGCGGAACGCGGGCCGCAGTTCGAACAGGTCGCCGGCGACGCGCGCCTGCTCGCTGCATACCTGCACACGGTACGCGCCCGCCGTGTCGGGCACGCGCACGCGCGCGAACGTGTCGCACGCGACGCCAAGATCGAACGGGACGACGTCGGGCAGCGCGAGAACGGCGAGCGTGTGCATGGGTTTCGAGGCCGTGGCCGGAATTCGTTGGAAGCTGGCATTTTAGCCAATGGTTCGAACCTGCTCCACACGCGACAATGGCGGCACCCACATGGAGGCCCGCAATGAAAGAAGACGACCGCACGGCGCTGCGGAACCTGCAATACCTGTCGTTGCTGGAGGCGGCCACGCTCGTCGCGCTGGTGTGCGTTGCCGTGCCGCTCAAGCATCTGGCCGGCGTTCCGGCCGCGGTGTCGATCATGGGCCCGATTCACGGCATCGCGTTCGTGACGTACGTGTGGGCGGTGGTCGGCACGGCGTCGAGCGGGCTGTGGCGCAGGGCGGAGGTTGCGCGGCTCGTACTGTCGGCGCTCGTGCCGTTCGCGGGGCTGGCGAGCGCCGGGTGGATCGCGCGCAGGCGGGAGGCGCAATGAGCTACCTGCTGCTCAAGGCCGTTCATGTGCTGGCCGTCGTTACGTTCGCAGGCGGGCTGCTGATGCTGTCCGTGTGCGTGCGCATCGCCAATCTCGCGGTTCATCGCGCGGTGCGGCGCTGGGATCGCGTCGTGACGGCGCCGGCGCTTGCGCTCGTCTGGATCACCGGCATCGCGCTCGCGCTGCACGGGCATTGGTTCGGCGATGCGTGGCTGTCGGTGAAGCTCGTCGTCGTGGTCGCGCTGTCGGCGTTGCACGGCATCCTGGCCGGCACGCTGCGGCGCATGGCGCGCGACGATCTCGTCGTCGTGCCGAAACCGTGGCTTGGGCAGGCTGCGGGCGCAGTCGTTGTCGCGACGGGCATCGTCGTCGGGCTGGTCGTGATCAAGCCGTTCTGATGCGGGGTGACATGGCGCGCGGGCCCGCGCGGCGTTTCCCCGTCACGCGAGCGCCGCTTCCACGGCCGTCAGCGTGCGGCGGCGGATCCAGCCGCTCGCCAGCCGGATCGCGAGCCAGTACGGCATGAATAGAAGCCGCGTGCGTGCGGTCGGACAATGCACGAAGGTTTCGGTGCGCAACGCATGTGCGCCGTGACCGCAGTCCGCCACCTGGAAACGCAGCACGAGCTTCGCATCGCGCGGGTCGGCGTGGTGCACGAAGGCGTCGGCATCGGCGATGGTTCGAAGGTCGAAATCCGGGCGCCAGAAGCGGCCGACGAGGCCGAGCGACAGCGAGCGGTCGTCGCGCTGCAGCAGCGTGAACGTGTCGAGGCCGAAGGGCTCGCGTTCGCGGCGTGCGGCTTCGTTGCGCAGCGCGCCGATCACAGCCGACGGGAATTCGCGCACGGTCAGCAGCGTGTTGACGATCGGGTCGGTGCGCATGTCCAGCGACGCGACGGTGTCGATGATGCGGTCGGGCGGCGCGTCGATCGGCCGCGATTGATGGCATTCATGGAAGCCGAACGACGGGATGAACGGCGGCCGGTTGCCGGCCGTCCGGCTCGACGATTCCGGGATGATGCCCAGTGCGTTCATGGCGGCTCCGTGACGTAAAGCCCGATCGTAGCATCGGCGCCGGCAGGCTGCCTTTTGCGTCGCAAGCGTTACGAAAGCGCGCGCAACTGGTCGCGCAGCCGGTCGACCTCCTCCGCGGAAAACGGCTTCTCGATCTCCGCGTGCGCTTGCTGCCATACCGGGAACGCCTTGGCCAACAGGCGATGGCCGGCCGGCGTCAGGCTGAGCAGGCGGCTGCGTCTGTCGTCGGGATCCTGCGTGATGGCGACCAGATCGCGCCGTTCGAGCGGCTTGAGCGCCGCGGTCAGCGTGGTGCGATCCATCGCCAGCAGTGCCGACACGTCCTTCATCGCCGGCGGGTGGGGGCGGTTCAGCGACATCAGCAGCGAAAACTGCCCGTTCGTCAGGTCCAGCGGGCGCAGCGCGTCGTCGAACACGCGTGCGAGATTGCGTGCCGCCCGCTGCATGTGCAGGCACAGGCAGCAATCGCGCACCATCAGCGTCGATTCGAAAGGGAGGGCTTCTTTTCGTGACATGTTGCAATTGTGTTGATATCAACCTATCGTGTCAAGGGCAGGGCGCGACGCCCCGTTGCGCCCTTCACCGGACGGAGGGGTCATGAGCGATCGACAGGTGTTTCTCGCCGTTTTCCTCGGCAGCAAGGACAGCCCGCGCATGAAGGCGTGGCTCGCGATGACGGACCAGGAGCGGCATGCGCGGGAACGGGAAGGCATCGCCGCATGGAAGGCGTGGGTCGAACGGCATCGGGCGTCGATCCTCGAGATCGGCGGGCCGCTCGGCAAGACCAAGACGATCGGCGAGCAAGGCATCGTCGATGCGTCCAATGCGCTGACGGCCTTCACGGTCGTGCGCGCCGCGTCGCACGAAGACGCGGCCCGGCTGTTCGAAAACCACCCGCATTTCACGATCTTCCCGGGCGAGTCGATCGACGTGATGCCGGTGCTGCCGATTCCCGGCGCATGAGCGTTCGACACATTGGGGGTGCGCCATGAAACTGTACGGATTCCCCGGAACGCGCACGCAGCGCGCGCTATGGGGGCTCAAGGAGCTCGACGCGAATTTCGAGTTCGTCTCGGTCAACCTGCTCCAGGGCGAGCACAAGCGGCCCGAATTCCTTCGCCTCAACCCCGCGGGCAAGGTGCCCGTGCTGGTGGACGGCGACCTCGTGATTCCCGAGTCGGCCGCGATCGTGCTGTATCTCGCGGACAAGTACCCGGAGAAGGCGCTGCTGCCGGTCGACCTGGCCGGGCGGGCGCAGGTCTATCGCTGGGTGATGTTCGCGGTCACGGAGCTCGAGCAGCCGCTATGGAGGATCACGCGGCATACGATGCTCTACCCGCCGGAGAAGCGCCTGCCGGCCGATATCGCGCTGGCGCGGGACGATTTCATCGCAATGGCCGCGATCCTCGACGCCCATCTCGAAGGGCGCCGGTTCATCGTCGGCGACGCGCTGACGATCGCCGACTGCGTGACGGCCTATCTGATCGACTGGGCCAACGAACTGAAGCTGATCGACGGGTTCCCGCAATTGCGCGCGTATCTCGAACGCCTGTATGCGCGGCCGAAGGCGCCGCAGCGCATCGCCGAGGCGTTCAAGGCGGCGTGACGGCGCAGGGCGGCGTGAGCCGCGGGCTGGCTATGCGTCGGGGCGAATCAGGAACGCGTCGTAGCGCTTGCCCGAAATCCATCGCGGCGGGCGTCCGCGCCCGGCCCAGGTCTCGCCCGTCTCCGGATTCCGGTACTTGGGCTTGAGGCGGCCGAGCCGGCCGTTGCGGCCGGCGGCCCGCCTGCGTTCGCCAAAGAGGTCGCGCTCCGTGATGCCGTATTCGATCATGGTCTTTCGTATCGACGCGAGGACCGACTCGATTTCCCGCTTGCGCGCCTCTTCGATGGCCGCCTCGATTTCGCGAAGCTTGTGCTTCAGCGCGCCATAGGATTCTTGGTGATCATGTTTCAAGGTGACTGACTCCGATGAATCTCCGGATGAAAACGGACCGCTGTTGCAGGGCGAAGCGCGTGCCGCTCATTCCTTGAGCTTCGCCCAGACCTTGTTGCGCAGCGTGACGGCCGCCGCCGAACACATCTGGAAGGGCTTCAGGCGGCCTTTCAGCGCCGCGGGCGTCACGACGGCGGGATTGGCGAGCAGCGCGGGCTCCATGAACTTCTCGGCGCCCGAGATCGCGTTGTCGTACTTCAGCGCGTTCGACACCACCGCGATGTTCTCCGGCTTCATCATCCAGTTGATGAACGTATAGGCTTCCGAAACGTTTTTCGCCCTGGCCGGTATCAGCAGGCTGTCCATGAACAGCCGCACGCCTTCGCGCGGATACGCGAAACGGACGCTCGGCAGGATCTTCTGCGCGCGCACGCTCGCGCCGTTCCAGTTCTGCTCGACGATCACCTGCCGGGACGCGATCCGGTCGACCGTGCCGTCGTTGCTGTAAACCTTGACGTACGGCTTCTGCTTCATCAGCACGCCGAGCACCCGCTTCGCATCGGCGGCGCTCTCGGTGCATTCGTTCTGGCCGAGATACCAGCTCGCGGCCATGTAGAGTTCTTCCTGCACATCGAGGTCGGCAACCTGGCCGCGCAGCGCCTCGGCGGGCTCGAAGAACGACTTCCACGAATCGTCGAGCTTGCCGCCGGGCACGCGCGCGCTGTCGTACGAAATCCCGGTGAGCACGATGGTGTACGGCATCGCGTAGTCGCGGCCGGGGTCGAACGTCGGGTGCCGGTACTCCGGCTTGACGTTCGCGAGGTTCGGCAGCTTCGACTTGTCGAGCTTCGTCAGCAGGCCGCCGTTCGCGAGCACCGGCACGTAGTAGTCGCCGGCCACCACCACGTCGTAGCTGCCGCCGCCCGCCTGGAGCTTGGTCAGCAGGGTGGCGTCGCTGTCGTAGGTGTCGAGCGTGGCCTTGATGCCCGTCTCCTTCTGGAACTTGGCCAGCAGCGACGACGGGAAATAGTCCGGCCAGTTCGCGAAATGCAGTTCGGCACCATGGGCGGCAACGGACAGCGAACAGGCCGCGGCGAGAATCAGTTTCTTCACTCAATACCCCTTGCTAGTCGTACAGGTGTGGTCATCAAGGCGGGCGCGATCGCCTCACGCTTCCCGTCGCGGTGCTGCCGGCGCCGGTTCAGCACCGCGCCGGCGATCACGAGCAGCGCGGACGCGACGATGACGATCGTGGAGATCGCGCTGATCTTCGGCGACACGCCGACCTTCAGCGCGCCGTAGAGGTAGGTCGGCAGCGTGATCACGCCGGCCCCGGCAACGAAATAGGTGGTGACGAAATCGTCGAGCGACGTGACGAAGCTCAGGATCGCGCCGGTCATGATTCCCGGCCAGATGAGCGGCAAGGTCACGCTCCGGAACGTCTGGAACGGCGTGGCCGACAGCGTCGCGGCCGCATCGAGCAGATCCCGGTCGATCTTCTGCACGCTGGCCCTGATCGGCAGATAGGCGACCGGCAGGCAGAACACCGCATGCGCGAACAGCACGGTCAGGAAATTCAGCTCGATCGACAGCGCGGCGAACCCGAGCAGCGTCGCGATGGCCAGCACGATCTCCGGGACGATGAGCGGGATCTTCAGCACCTGCTCGAACAGCCGCGCGATTCCCGCGCTGCCGTCGCCGATGCCGATGGCGGCCGGCACCGCCACCACGGTCACGATGGCGACGGTCAAGCCGGCGAGGCAGAACGACGTCGACGCGGCGCGCAGCAGGTTCTCGTCGGCCAGCATCTGCGCGTAGCCGTCCATCGCGAATCCCTGCCAGACCAGCGCGGACGGCCCCGCATAAAAGCTGGTGACGACGAGCGCGAGGATCGGCGCATAGAGAAACGCGAGCATCGGCAGCGCGATCCATGCGACGCCCGGGTAAGTGGCGTGGCTGTCGCGGCCGCCGGCGCCGCGCACGGGGATCAGCGGCGCGCGGCGCGCGAACCATGCGACGAGCCCGACAAGGCCGATCAATGCGACGGAAAGGGCGGCGCCCAGCGGCCAGTTGCGGTCGGACGTGAACGCCAGTTGCACGAGATTGCCGACCATCATCGACTTCGCGCCGCCGAGCAGGTCCGGGACGACATACGCGCCCAGCGCGGGCACGAACACCAGCGCGATGCCGGCCCGAATGCCCGGCATGCAGGCGGGGATCACGACCCGGCGCAGCACGGCGGCGGGCGATGCGCCGAGCGTGGCGGCCGCTTCGGCGGTCTCCCAGTCGAACTCGCGCAGCGTCGCGTAGATCGGCAACACCATGAAGGGGAAGAAAATGGACACCAGCCCGATCATCGTGGCGGTGTTCGAATACAGGATGCCCGACGCACCCGGCCGATCGAGCAGCGCGTTCAACCCCTGGTTCACGAGGCCGCCGTCCGCGAGCAGGATGACCCAGCCATATGCACGCACGACGAGGCTGATCGCGAAGGGCGCAATCACCAGCAACAGGAAAATCGTGCGCCGGGACGCTTTCTGGGTGGCGATGAATAATGCGGTCGGCAATCCGGTCAGGACGCAAAGGAGCGTGGTGGCCGATGCGAATAAAAACGAGCGTAAAAAGATCGCAGGATAGGCCGATCTAAATACCGTATTTCCGTCGAAATCATGTTCGAATATCAGGCCGACATAGGCATCGAGCGAATGCGACGCCCACGCCACGCCGCCGAAATCCAGCGGCCGGCAAAGGGAGACATACAGCACCACGGCAATCGGCGCGAGCATGCCGGCGATCAGCAGGATGGCCGCGGGCCAGCAACCGGCATGCCGTGCAGGCGGCGTAATCCGATGTTCGCGCATGCGCGCCTCCCCCATGGCATCCGACCTTCTTTGGTATACGTTGACTAACGAAAGCTTACCGGAAGCGCAATGAATCGAGATGGCGGATTTGCACCTTTTGCGCCAATATGACCACCTTATGCGCCATGCGCGGCGCATTCCGATCGGGTTGCCATATAGTCCGGTTCGGTCAGTTTTAAATATTGGAATTGTGAATGATGTTGTTGATTGCCGGCGTGTGAATTGTTGCCTCTGCATGGAGATAAATTGAAAAGCCGCGAACTGAACGATCTTTCCATTCGCCCGTTGACGGAACAGGATATCGGCGATTTCTACGACATCCGCTTTTCGGTCAAGGAGAACCGCATCCACCCGCATCAGGTGCATTTGCTGGACCGGAGCCTGCTCGTCGAGCAGATCAACCAGGGCGGCGGGTGGATCTGCGTCGACGAAGCCAGCGGCGTCGCGGCGGGCGTGTGCCTGCCGATCGTCGCGGAAACGCCGATGATCAGCGGGCTGTTCGTGCGCCCCGACTATCATCGCCGGGGCATCGGCGCGGCGCTGCTGACGAAGTCGCTCGACTGGCTCGCGGCGCAGGGCGTGCAGACCGTGACGCTCGTGACGGACCCCGGGTCGAATGCGGATCGCTTCTACCAGGGGCTCGGGTGGCAGCGCGGCAACCTCGACGCGTACGGCGTGCAAGTGATCTTCACGAAAGCCCTGCGGCGCTGAGCCATGCAGCGCGCGACTCCGCTGGCGGCCGACCTTGCGAGCCGAAGCCCGGCGCCCCTGCATACCATCATCATCACCGTCCGCGTGCTCGAGAAGCTCGGCCATTCGGTCGACGCGCTGCTGGACGGCTCCGGCATCACGACCGCGGACCTGACCAAGCCGGACCTGATCGTCTCGCACGCGCAGGAGCTGATCGTGCTCGCCAATGCGCTGCGCGTCACCGAGGACGAGTCGATCGGCCTCACGATCGGGAAGGCCATTCCCGTGACCGCATACGGCGCGCGCGGGCACGCGATGCTCGTGAGCCCGACCTTGCGCGACGCGTTGAATCTCGCTTACGCGTATCCGCTGCTGGCCATCACGTACTTCAAGTCGGTGCTGCACGAGTACGACGACGATGCGGTCATCACGATCGGCGGCTATGCGTATCGGTCCGACCTGCGGATCCTGAACACGGCGATGTGCGTCGGGGCCTCCGTGCGGGAAGTGTCGGACCTCGTGCAGCCGCTGCCGGCGTTCAAGCGGATCACCTTCGATTTCCCGCGCCCGAGCCACCCGGAACGGTATGAGGCGCTGCTCGGATGCGAGGTGCTGTTCGACATGCCCAGCACGTCGATCGTGATGCCCCGGCGCTATCTGTCGTCGCCGCTGTTCTACCACCACGAGATCGAATACGAAGTGGCGCGGAACCTGTGCGAGCAACGGGAGCGCGAGTTGCGCGCATGGAAGCCCGACCGGATCGTCACCCGCGCATTGCAGTGCCTGCACGAGTATGGCGGCGTGCTGAAATCCGAGGAGCTGGCCGGCCTGATCGGCGTGTCGCATCGCGGCATGCAGCGGGAGTTCGAGCGCGCGGGCGTCAGCTATCGCCGGTTGCGCGACGAGGTGCGGCGCGCGCGGGCGCTGGAATATCACGGCCATGCGGGCTCGTCCGCGAAGGCGCTGGCGCGGGAGCTGGGCTATGGCTCGACGTATGCGCTGAAGCGGGCCAAGGCGCGCTGGGACGGGCGATAGCGCAGGCGCCGGAGCGCGTGCATCGAGTCGCTTCGCCGGGAAAACCCTGATTAAAATTTCTTATCGCGGTGAAAAATTTAGCATCTTATTGAACGGGATTTGGCTCGATATAGTGGCTCGCCTTCGTCGCCCCGCCGACGCGGACGCCACACCAGAACACGAGCCGGAGCCCTTTCATGACCGACACCCGCTACACCGAAGTCGAGGATCTGCTGCCCGCCGCCGCCGGGCTGCGCGAGATCCGCCATCACATCCACCATCATCCGGAACTCGCGTACGAGGAAGTCGAGACCGCCGCGCTCGTCGCCGACAAGCTCGCGCAATGGGGCTGGCAGGTCACGCGCGGCGTCGGCCGCACCGGCGTGGTCGGCACGCTGCGGGTGGGCGACGGCGCGCGCAGCATCGGCATCCGCGCGGACATGGACGCGCTGCCGATCGTCGAGGCGACCGGCCTGCCATACGCGAGCGCGACGCACGGCAAGATGCACGCATGCGGCCACGACGGCCACACGACGATGCTGCTCGGCGCCGCGCAGCATCTCGCGAAAACCCGCAACTTCTCCGGCACCGTGCACCTGTATTTCCAGCCGGCCGAGGAGCATGGCGTCGACAGCGGCGCGAAGAAGATGATCGACGACGGCCTGTTCGAGCGCTTTCCGTGCGACGCGGTGTTCGGCATGCACAACCATCCGGGCGCGGCTCCCGGCGTGTTTCTCACGCGGCGCGGCCCGTTCATGTCGGCCGGCGACAAGGCGATCATCTCGATCGACGGCGTCGGCGGGCACGCGGCGCGGCCGCATCTCACGGTCGATCCGGTGGTCGTCGCCGCGAGCATCGTGATGGCGCTGCAGACGATCGTCGCGCGCAACGTCGACCCCGCGCAGCCGGCAGTCGTCACGGTCGGCTCGATGCACGCGGGCACCGCGAACAACGTGATCCCGCACGGCGCGCGGCTCGAGCTGAGCGTGCGCTCGTTCAGCCCCGACGTGCGCGCGCTGCTGAAGCGCCGCATCGTCGAGCTCGCCGAATCGCAGGCCGCGAGCTATGGCGCCACCGCGCAGGTCGACTACATCGAAGGCTATCCGGTCGTCGTCAATTCGGATGCGGAAACCGATTTCGCCGCGCAGGTCGCGCGCGAACTGGTGGGCGACGCGAACGTCGTCGAGCAGACCGACCTGCTGATGGGCAGCGAGGATTTCGCGTTCATGCTGCTGCAGCGCCCGGGCTCGTTCGTGCGCCTCGGCAACGGCGCGGGCGAGGACGGCTGCATGGTGCACAACCCGAAATACGACTTCAACGATCGCAACCTGCCGATCGGCGCGGCGTTCTGGGCGCGCCTCGTGGAGCGTTATCTGGGCCGCTGAAGCAGGCAGCACGCGGCCGGCGGTTCCGGCCGATTCGATCGGAGACCTGAACGATGCAGAAAGATCCTCTCGCGTTGCCTGCCGCCGCGTCCGTCGCCATCGCGGCCGACGCCCGACCCGCTGCCCCTTCGGTCACCCGGCGCGGCGCGATCGCGGCGGCGGTGATCGGCAACTGGCTGGAGTTTTTCGATTTCACCGTGTACGGCTTCTTCGCGGTGCTGATCGGCAAGCTGTACTTCCCGTCGAGCGCCCCGACGACGTCGCTGCTGCTGTCGGTCGCGACGTTCGCGGCCGGGTTCTTCACGCGGCCGCTCGGCAGCATCGTGCTCGGCGTCTACGCGGATCGCCACGGCCGCAAGGCCGCGCTGAACCTGACGATCATGCTGATGGCGCTCGGCACGGGCCTGATCGCGATCGCGCCGACGTATGCGCAGATCGGTGTGGCCGCGCCGCTGATCGTCGTCTGCGCGCGGCTGATGCAGGGCTTCTCGCAGGGCGGCGAATTCGGCGCGGCGACCTCGACGCTGCTCGAACAGGGCGGCGTGTCGCGGCGCGGGTTCCGCGCGAGCTGGCAGCTCGCGACGCAGGGCGGCGCCGCGCTGATGGGCTCGGGCTTCGCGGCGCTGCTGTCGAACACGCTCGCGAAGGGCGCGCTCGAAAGCTGGGGCTGGCGGATTCCGTTTTTCGTCGGCGTGCTGATCGCGCCGGTCGGCATGTTCCTGCGCCGGCGGCTCGCGGACGATGCGCCCGGCGACAGCCATCACGGCATCGACGGCGGCGTGCTGCGCGAGCTGTTCTCGCAGCACGCGCGCACGGTGCTGCTGCTGACGCTCACGGTGATGGGCGGCACGGTGTCGACCTACATCCTGACCTTCTACATGCCGACCTATGCGATCCACACGCTCGGGCTGCCGATGAAGCTGTCGATGTTCGTCGGCGTCGCGTCGGGGTGCGTGATGCTGGTCACGTGCCCGCTGTTCGGCTGGCTGTCGGACAGGATCGGCAGCCGGCGCCTGCCGATCTTCGTCGGCCGCGGCGTGCTCGTCGCGCTGCTGTTCCCCGCGTTCTGGCTGATGAACCGTCACCCGTCGCTGTCGGTCATCATGCCGCTGACCGCGCTGATGCTGCTGTTCTACTCGATGGGGTCCGCGTCGGAATTCGCGCTGATGTGCGAATCGTTCCCGCGCCGCGTGCGGGCGACCGGGATCTCGATCGCGTATGCGCTTGCGGTGACGATCTTCGGCGGCACGTCGCAGCTCGTCGCGACGTGGCTCGTGCAGACCACCGGCAGCAAGTTCGCGCCGGCCGGGTATGTCGCGGTGTGCGTGCTGGTGTCGCTGGCGGCGGTCGCGATGCTGCGGGAGACGGCGGGGGACACGGGCGATTGACGGCTCGTGCGCGGCGGGCGCCGGCGCCGAACGGGGCCCCGGCATCCGCCTGATGGGCCCGGCATCCGCCGCCCGCGCGCGCGTCACCCGCGCCGCGCCACCAGCTCCGACACCGTCTGCGCGGCCTGCTGCAGCGGCCCGAGAAACTCCTTCACCATCTGCTTCGCGGTATGCCGCTGCGCATTGCCGCTCACGTTCATCGCCGCGATGATCTGCCCGCGCCGGTTGCGGATCGGCGCGGAGATCGACATCAGGCCCACTTCGAGTTCCTGGTCGACCACGGCCCAGCCCTGCTGGCGCACCTGCGCGATGGTCGCCTTCAGTTCGCCGAGATCCGTGATGGTGCGCTGCGTGTGCGCGCGGATGCCGCTTTGCGCGAGCGTCGCGTCGAGCGCCGCATCGTCGAGCGCGGACAGCAGCACGCGGCCCATCGACGTGCAGTACGCGGGCAGCCGGCTGCCGATCGACAGGTTGATCGTCATGATCTTGTGCGTCGGCACGCGCAGCACGTAGACGATCTCGGTGCGGTCGAGCACCGCGGCCGAGCAGCTTTCGTGGATCTGCGCGGACAGCTGCTCCATCACCGGTTCCGCGAGATTCCAGAACGGCATCGACGTCAGGTACGCGAAGCCGAGCTCGAGAATCTTCGGCGTGAGCCGGAACAGCCGGCCGTCCGCCTCGACGTAGCCGAGCGTCTGCAGCGTGAGGAGAATCCGGCGCGCGCCCGCGCGCGTGAGGCCGGTCGCCGACGCAACCTCGGTGAGGGTCTGCTCGGGACGGTTCGCGTCGAACGCGCGGATCACCGCGAGCCCGCGCGCGAACGACTGGACGTAGGAGTCGCCGGGTTTGGCCTGGATGTCTTCGGTAGTCATGAGCTGTCGGAATGTCGTGCAGCCGAGAAGATAGCGCATGGGGCCTGACACGCCAACCACGCGGCCGCTGCCGGCGCTTGACAGGTCGTCCCCGCGCTCCCTATGATGCTTCGAGCGTTCGATACACGATCTTATGTTCGTATATAGAACATTAGAGCGCATCCCGGCGGGCAATGCAATGGGGGTGCCCGTTCCATTTCCTGGATTCCTGGAGACACTTGATGACCGAAGCTTTCCTGTGTGATGCCATCCGCACCCCGATCGGGCGTTACGGCGGTGCATTGTCCGGCGTGCGCGCCGACGATCTCGGCGCGGTGCCGCTCAAGGCGCTGGTCGAGCGCAACCGCGACGTCGACTGGGCCGCGATCGATGACGTGATCTACGGCTGCGCGAACCAGGCCGGCGAGGACAACCGCAACGTCGCGCGCATGTCCGCGCTGCTGGCCGGCCTGCCGATCGACGTGCCGGGCTCGACGATCAACCGGCTGTGCGGCTCCGGGATGGACGCCGTCGGCTCCGCCGCACGCGCGATCAAGTCCGGTGAAGCGCGGCTGATGATCGCGGGCGGCGTCGAGAGCATGACCCGCGCGCCGTTCGTGATGGGCAAGTCGGCCACCGCGTTCGCGCGCCAGGCCGACATCTTCGATACGACGATCGGCTGGCGCTTCGTCAATCCGCTGATGAAACAGCTGCACGGCGTCGACTCGATGCCGGAGACGGGCGAGAACGTCGCGACCGACTACAACGTCAGCCGCGCTGACCAGGACCTGTTCGCGCTGCGCAGCCAGCAGAAGGCCGCGCGTGCGCAGCAGGACGGCACGCTGGCCGAGGAAATCGTCGCGGTGACGATTCCGCAGAAAAAAGGCGACCCGCTCGTCGTGTCACGCGACGAGCATCCGCGCGAGACGTCGCTCGAGGCGCTCGCGAAGCTCAAGGGCGTCGTGCGTCCGGACGGCACGGTCACGGCCGGCAACGCGTCGGGCGTCAACGACGGCGCATGTGCGCTGCTGCTCGCGAACGAGGCGAGCGCGAAGCGCTTCGGCCTGACGCCGCGCGCGCGCGTGCTCGGCGTGGCGACGGCGGGCGTCGCGCCGCGCGTGATGGGCATCGGCCCGGCACCGGCCACGCAGAAGCTGCTCGCCCGGCTCGGCATGACGATCGACCAGTTCGACGTGATCGAGCTGAACGAGGCGTTCGCGTCGCAGGGGCTCGCGGTGCTGCGGATGCTCGGCGTCGCCGACGACGATCCGCGCGTGAACCCGAACGGCGGCGCGATCGCGCTCGGCCACCCGCTCGGCGCGTCGGGCGCGCGGCTCGTCACCACCGCGATGTACCAGTTGCATCGCACGAAGGGCCGCTATGCGCTGTGCACGATGTGCATCGGCGTCGGCCAGGGCATCGCGCTCGCGATCGAACGCATCTGATGCCGCGCGTGCGGCGCGGCCGCACGCATCCCGTCCGCCCGGCTCGCGCGCCTGTCGCGCGAGGCCGGGCGGTTTTGTTTTGGGCCGCATGGATTTGATGCGATGCGCCGATCTGAAACGAGACATATTCGCACTGCGATCGAGGCAATTTCATTGAATCAATCGATGCATGGGCACGCTGCGGGATTCATCGTCGGACCGCGCTGGAAACCTTGTCCTGATTGGGTCTGGCGTTTATCCATGAACGATTTGTTTGATGGAGATAAGAAATCGCATTAGATGTACATGTTTTACCCTTAGACGGATCATGTTTTCGAAAAAGATGCCGAAAGCGTAGGGATCGAATCGGTGGCTTGCGGAATTCCGGGAGGCGCCGGTCGAAATCCGTCAATCCAGAAGCGGGCGCAAGACCCGACCACCGGAGCCCTACCCCATGCGCAACAACCAGCCCGTCACCCAACGCGAATTCGAGTTTCCCGATAACGCGACGTTGATGTCGACCACCGACACGAACAGCTACATCACCTATGCGAACGCGGCCTTTATCCAGGTCAGCGGATTCTCCAGCGACGAAATAGAAGGCCAGCCGCACAATCTCGTGCGGCACCCGGACATGCCGCAGGAGGCGTTCGCCGACATGTGGGCGACCCTCAAGGGCGGGGAGCCGTGGACGGCGCTCGTGAAGAACCGCCGCAAGAACGGCGACCACTACTGGGTGCGCGCGAACGCGGTGCCGGTGATGCGCAACGGCCAGCCGAAGGGCTACATGTCGGTGCGCACGAAGGCGACGCGCGACGAGATCGCGGCCGCCGAGGCGCTGTATCGCGATTTCCGCGAAGGCAAGGCCGGCAATCGCCGCTTCTACAAGGGGCTGATCGTGCGCACGGGCCTTGCGCGCGTTACGTCGCTGTTCCAGACGCTGTCGGTGAGCTGGCGGCTGCATTTGCCGCTGCTCGCGCTCGCGCCAGCGGTGATCGCCGCGGGCTGGGCCTGCGGCCTGACGGGGGGCGGCCTGGCCGCATTCGCCGTCGGCGCGGCGGGCGGGGCGGTCGCCGCGGGCGTCTGGCTCGACATGCAGATCGCGCGCCCGCTGCGGCAGTTGCGCGACCAGGCGCTGAACGTCGCGACCGGCGAAAGCCGGAGCGGCGTGCGAATGAACCGCGTCGACGAGATCGGCATGACGCTGCGCACGATCAACCAGCTCGGGCTGATGTTCCG